>Ga0183101_1001500_pt1 | contig 21382 bp, 23 predicted proteins | sample Biomet3_FD_127790 | JGI IMG/M metagenome (GOLD analysis project Ga0183101, IMG submission 127790) | Microbial communities from bioreactor (seeded with sewage sludge) at LBNL, California, USA - Biofuel metagenome 3 | ecosystem: Engineered > Bioreactor > Anaerobic > Unclassified ...
ATAAATACGGCAACCAAAATTGCCACAATCGGGTCCAGAATATGCCAGCCCGTTATCCATATTAAAAGTAAACCGAAAGCAACGCCCATAGCTGTAATTGTGTCGGCTTTAAGGTGCAATGCGTCGGCCTTTAAAGCGATAGATTCTTCCGCGTTTGCAACTTTATAAAGCCTGGCGGAAACAAATGCGTTTATTATTGCCGATACAACCATTACGGCAAAGCCCAAGCCCGCGTTTTCAACAGTGTTGCCGTAAATAAGCTTTTTTATTGCTTCAAAAATAATCAGGAACGCGGCAAAAATTATCAACAGGCCTTCTATTACTCCCGATACGTTTTCAACCTTTTCGTGGCCGTAAGGGTGGTCGTAATCAGGCGGCTGGGCCGATATTCTGACTGCTATAAAAGCTATAACCGCGGCAAGCCAGTCGGTGGCGGAATGGACCGCTTCGGATATAATACTGACCGAACCCGTAATCAGGCCCACGGTTACCTTCAAAATTATAAGTACGGTATTTGAACCGACAGACAAAAGCGCAGTGTTTTTTTTATTGCTCATTTTAATGTGCCCCTTTAAGCCTTATATATATTTTATATCTATTTTTTACCGTCGTCATAATCTTAGGAACCCCTTACATTTTCCGCCGTCTTTTATTAGAATGTAATTATGCCGAAAAGTTTTGCGCCTGTTGCGGATAAAAACACAAAAATCCTTATTGTGGGCAGTATGCCCGGGGAAGCTTCATTGCGTGCGGCAGAGTATTATGCCTATAAATATAATATGTTCTGGCCGATTATATATAAGCTGTTTTCCCCCCGCCGCGCGCCGCAGAGCTATGAAGAGAAACTGAAACTTTTGCTTTCAAACGGTCTGGGGCTCTGGGACAGTCTTGCGGCCTGTTCGCGCAAGGGCAGCGCCGACGGTAATATAAAGGAAGAAAAACCCAATGATTTTAAAACTTTATACAATAAATATCCGCAGATAAAAAAGGTATTATTCAACGGGCAGGCTGCACATAAATATTATTTTAAATATTTTGAAGCCGAAGAAAGTAAAGAATACAGACTGATGCCTTCAACCAGCCCTGCGGCGGCAACAAAAACTTTTGAAGAAAAATTTGAAATATGGAAAAGGGAGCTTGTATGTCCAAAGGTTTCACGCTGATTGAACTTTTAGTGGTAGTGCTTATCATCGGCATTCTGGCGGCAATAGCTCTGCCGCAGTATGAATATGTCGTTGCAAAGTCAAGATTATCCGAAGGCAAAATAAAAGGGAAAGCTTTGGCGGGTTCTTTGGACAGATATATACTTTCTGCTGGACAGATGCCAACTTCAATGGAAGATTTGGACATTACTATTCCTTCGGAAAACAGCAGAAACGACCAATACGGTTTGATAGTAGACAGCGGTCAATTTTCATACCAAATTGATACAAGCGGAAATTTTGTGAGAGTTACAGGCAGGTACGGCATTCTTTCTGGTATGCAACTTCATATAAACAGAAGCGGCAGTATGGAATGTTTTGCCAACGAGAACAGCATTTACGGCGACAAACAAAGCAAATTGTGTATTTCTATGGGCGGGCAGGTCTTGAGCGGATGGTCGGCCCCCTGGCACGGATACCGCATTGATTATTAAAGTTTGAACTTAAACGAAAGTCCGCTGAATTTTTAAATAAAATTCTAAAGTTTATTTTGCGCTGAAAACCGTCTTCTGCAAAACGGGCATATACAGCACAAAACCGCCCAAAAGCGCAACAATAAGTATTGCGGCAAAGGCATTTACGCCCAAACCGTCCAGACAGGAACCCTGCATATAAGAAACAAAGGCAAGCGAAGTCCACGAAACCAGCGTTACCATACTGCCGATTGTCGTTTTATCGTTTGACGAAGGGAAAACTTTCGGTATAAACATCAAAAGAAGCATATTGTAAATTCTGTCCGTCATCGCAAAGAAAGCCATAAAAACTATGCTCTGCCACAACGGCATAAAGCCCCATATAAACACGCCGAAAACAACCGCGTTAAGCGCCAAAGATGCATAAAAAAGTTTCTTTTGCCCTATCTTCATTATAAACGGAACTATAAAGTTGATTGCCGTTTCGCAGATGCCTATAACCATAAGCGGTTTGGCCATTTGCGCGGTGGTAAGGTTATATTTATGTATAAACCATATGCCGAGCATAGAATAGAACCCGAAATAGCATATTCTGTTGACAAACATTGCGGCAAAAAACTTCTTTGCGTGCGGAATTCTTAAAGCTGCGGAATAGTTCAAAATAACGTTTTTGAGCGTGAAAGCGCTTTTGTTTTTATTATCGTTCGGCAAAGCCCAGGCAAAAGAGAAGCAGAAAATAAAGAGTATCGCGCCGCTGAGAGCAAAAGCCCCCGCCCAGCCCATATGCCGCGATCCGTACATAACCAAAGGCACGCCAGCCGCAACGGCCATCGGGCGCGAAGCCGTAAGCACCGTTATCATAGGCGTATAAAAAGACTTTTCAACCGCTTCATAGGTAAGCCACCATAAAACCGTGCTTATTATGCCGGATCCGAGGCCGAACAAAAAGCGAACGGCAAGCGCAAGCCAGAAAATTTTAACGCCCGTAAATATAAAAAGGCCGGTAAGCTGCATCAAAACCGCGCAGAAAAACACTTTTTTTATTTTAAAAGTTTTCAAAAGCTGCGGCCCCAGAAAAAGCCCCAAAACTATACCCGCCGTACAATAGCTTATAAGCCATAAAACGCGCGCTTCAAGTATGCCGTAAACACCGCGCAGCACGTCAACCATAGGCGAAATTGCATGGTCCACCGTGCTGAAGGCAAAGACTATCATAAAAGCGGAAATCACAAGGGTCCAGCCCTTGCTTATTTTTGTTTCGGGCATATTTTACCTTTTGTTTTTTATTTTTGTGCTTTGACCGTCGCCATAAAACAGGTTTGGCTTGTTACGGAACGTATGCAAAAACCCGTAAAAAGCAAATGATGCGTCAGCTGGGCAAGATCGCAGGGCAGCTCTTTATATAAAGTGGTAAAGAAAGCATCGTGCAGCTGAGGCCAGCGTTCGCCGTAATAGCGCGCGGCTTCGGCCTCTATCTGCGCTTTGCGCTCTTCTTTTCTGTGCAGCGCAAAAGAGGTTATAAGGTCTTCTATTATAAAAATCCCACCCGGCTTTAGCCATTTGCAGGCTTTGTCAATAAGAACGCCTTTTTCGTCATTATTAAGATGATGAAGGGCTTTCCTCATGGAGATTTTTGTAAACGAACCTTCTTTGAAGTTAATATCCTGAAAAGAACTTTTTACAAATGAAATGTTAATAAAATTGTCCAGTTTGACGCGGGCTTCTTTAAGCTGAGGCTCCGAAACGTCAACGCCGGTGCAGGTTTTTACAAGCGGCGCGGCAAAAGTGAAAAATGTTCCGTCGCCGCAGCCCAGGTCCAAAACTTCGTCGGAAGAATTGAATTCAAACAAAGCCGCATAACGGCGCATATCTTCGTAGCCGAGCATATTTTTGTTGTACCAGGAAGGCAATGCCGCATCCTGCCAATTTGTTTTAGTTCCGTCGTTCATAAGCTGTCCTTTTTGCAATAAAAATATATTTTACTATTTTAAAACCTGTATTTTAGTGCCTTCTTGATTTTATATAATATTTATTATGGGAAAAATTAAAAGCGTTGACGCGTGCGATGAAGAAATGTTTTTTGTACCCGGGTGTCTGGGCACCTGCTGGTACGGCAAATATCATTATCTTGAGCCTTTTACGGGCTGCGAGCACAACTGCACATATTGCTACGGCAAAGGGAGAGCTGACGTTACCGATTTGCTTAAAAAATTAAATACTAAATTTGAAGAACCGCAAATCGGCAGCGATCAGGCAGACGCTCTTGCCCAAATGAAGCGCGAAATTGATGCAAACCCGAAAATACAAATAATAAAGCTTTCGCGCTATACAGATATTTTTACGAAGAAATTTGTTAAAAACGGATTTTCTTATAAAGTTTTAAAACTGCTTGCCGAACACCCTCAAATAAAAAGAATAATAATTACAACCAAAGGCGTGCCCGACCAAAAAATAGCAGACCTTATAATGGAATATAAAGAAAAATTTTCTTATAACGCGGCAATCAAGCCGCAGGGTAAGATTTGTATGGAAATCAACGTTCCCTCCAGAGAAGAAAGAATAAAATGGGCAGGGGAATTTGCCTCAAAAGGCGTGCTTGTAACCATACATATGGACCCGCTTATCGCGGGAGTTGAAGACGGGCAGGAAGCGGTTGAAAGTTTTGTCAAAGAACTGAAAAAACACGGAATAAAAAGAGTGATGTTTTCTTATCTGCTTTACGACTATAAAATAGCCAAAAACATAATTGAGCAGTTTGGAGAAAAGTTCTTTGCCGAACTCAAAAAAAATTATCTTCAAAATGACAGACAGCTTCTGCCTAACCAAACCGACACTACTTATTACGCTCTTAAGCACGAGGTTAAACTGGAAAGTATAAAAAGAATAGCCAAAATACTTAAAGCGGAAGATTTTGAGTTCGTCGTGTGCGGCCTTAAATCCGCTGACGGGGAAGACATTTCAAATATAAAAGGACATTGCCCCGTTTGCGACGGTAAGTTCTATGCCTGATAAAATTTGGATTCTTAACGTTGACGATTTTGTTTTCAAAACGAATTCGGCCGACGCGCTGTGCAGACATTCTTTAAAATACATACAAATCCTCAAACCCGGGGATTTATGCATAGTTTCGCCCTTAATAGAAAGGGACGACGCCTTTGTCGCCTATATGGCGGCGCTTAAAAAAATAAAAAATGACGATTGGATGATGCTTCCCAAAAAGCAGAAAAAGGAAGAAAGCCTGATTCAGGCCATAATGGCCGATAAAGCGCTTGTGAAAAAACTTAAGAAACTCTGCAAAACCTGCGTAATAATCCCGCTGATGTACACCAAAGAATTTGCAAAATTAAGCCGTATGTGCGGCAATAAATTGCTTAACAACAGCATAGCCGTGCAGGAAGCAAACAATAAACTGGTATTCAAAAAACTTTGTAAAGAATTCGGCATACAAACCATACAACCCGTTTTTGATTCCGATAAAAAGAGGAAATCAAAGGTACTTTCTTTCCTTGATTTTAACGAAACTTACCTTTTAAGACGGCCGTTTTCTGCAGGCGGGTACGGGAACACAAAAGGCAAACTGATAGATCTTTTGAAACTTGTACAGACTTATCATAAAGACGGACACTTTTATATAGAAAGATTTAAAGATATTTATAAAACTCTGGGCTCTTTGTGCGTTTTAAAAGACGACAGCATACAGTTTGTGGGCATAGACTGCCAGATAATCAACAAAGAAGCCTGGGAAGGCTGCTATTATCCTTTTAAAAAGCTTGATAAAAATATTTTGGAAGAAATTAAGCAGAAATCTTTGCTGCTTGCGGGCTATTATCACAAGAAAGGCGTAAGAGGGCAGGTTAACTTTGACTGGGCAATAAGGATAAAAGAAGGCCAACTCAAATTGCGCGCGCTTGAATGTAACTCAAGGTATAACGGTTTTGGCGTATGCCTGAGATTGGCGTCAACCGCGTTCGGAATACAAAAAGAAGATTTGCATTTTTATCTTGATACAAAAATACGCTTCAGTAAAAAGCTTGATACAAAGAAAGTTATAAAACTGCTTGAAAAGATAAATAAAGAATGCGGTTTTAAGGGCGGCGCGGTGCTGACGACGGGCGTAAAAGACGGCAAAGCTGGTTTTTGCTTTGCTTCCACCAGCGACGCGCGCGTGGCAAAGCTGAGAAGCAGATTCAAAAAATATATTTTAAGCGTAAAATAGACAGAAAACAGACTGATAACAGACAAAAAACGCCCCGTTTTAAGCGGGGCGTTCTTTTTAAGATGATTTATTTGACGCGTTCGTTTGAAGACTGGCAGTTGATGCAATAACGCGCAAAAGGCATGGCAAGAATTCTCTTCCTGGGTATTTTGCATCTGCAAGATTCACAGACGCCGTATATGCCTTTATTTATCCTTCTCAAAGCTGATTCAATTTGCTCCAACAGCGCCTGAGAATTTCCGTTGAGCTCAAAAAGAACTTCTTTATCCAAATTCTGAGAAGCTACGTCCGCGTCGTCTCCTACTTCGGCCTCGGGCATTTCGGCTTCCTTTTTGCTCTTGATTCTTTTCTGGATATCCTCGCGCATATGTAAAAGCTTTGTTTCTATTTCCTTAATCTCCTTAGGTGTCAATTCGTCGCTTTTACTTACCGTTTTGTTGGGTTTGCTTTTCATAATTACCTTCCCTTATATAATAAAAAAACGGATTCGCCGTTTTTCTGTATTGACTAATCTAGCATATTTATAATAAATCTTCAACCCGTACAATAAAGACCCGCATAATTTTTGCCGCGCAACTTTTTTGGTTAACTAATGTATAATATAAAAGAATAGTTTTATTTTACGCTTATATACGGAGATTTATCTTTTATGATAAAAAAAATATTGGCCTTTTTATTCATCTTCGCGGCGGCAATTATGCCTGCGGCCGCGCAAAGTCACGATTACGAAAATATAGTCGGCGGCGACGCGGAAAAGAAAAAGCAGACCCCGAAATATTCCTATCTTTACGATACTTCGCTTATACGCGCAATCAAATCAAAAGATATTGACCGTATCACTCTTTTGCTGTACGCAAACATCAACACCAACGATAAAAATGACGAAGGTTACACCCCCCTTTATGTCGCCGCGGATACCGACCTTGCAATTGATACCGTAACGGCAATGCTGCAGCGCGACGCCAAAGTCAACCTTACCAGCAAAGGCGGCATAACGCCTCTTATGGTTGCGGCATCAAAAGGACGCAAAGCCATGGTAAAACTGTTTCTTGAATACGGTGCAGATCCCTCAATACAAGACGAAAACGGTATGACAGCGCTTTTGTATGCGGTAAAAAACAAATATTCCGATGTTGTGCCGCTTTTGGCAAACATTAAAAAAGCGGGCCTTGAGCTGAGAGATAAAAACAATATGAATGCCGTTCTTTATGCTTTGCAAAATAAAGATTTTGTAACGATGAAAGAACTTGTAAAAGCGGGCGCGGACATAAACACGAAAGACGTTCTTGGCAAAACTCCGCTGATACTTGCCTGCGACGATGCGGATCTTGAATCAGTCAGAACAATACTTGCTTTGGGCGCGAATAAAGAAATCAAAGACAACACAGGCAGGGCCGCACTTCCCAACGCGGTTCAGGTCGGCGCGCTGCCCGTAATCAAATATCTTGCAAAAGCAGGGGCAAACCTTGAAACAAGAGATCTTATTGATTCAACGCCTTTCATTATTGCGGCAAAAGACAAAAATAACGCTGTCGTAAAAGAACTGGCAGATTGCGGCGCGGACATAAACGCGCAGGATAAACTTAAAAGAAGCGCTCTTATATGGGCGGTTCAAAACAGCGACGGCGCAATGCTTTCCACTTTGCTGGGTTTAAAAGATATTCAGGTTAACGTCAACTTCGGCGCGGACAATATGACGCCGCTTATGGCAGCCGCGCAGAATAAAGATTATAACTCCGTTTTAAAACTTGCAAAAGCCGGAGCGGATTTGGAAGGGCAGGACGCAAACGGCAACACCGCATTATTCTATGCGGTAAGAGCCAATGATTTAAAAACGGCATCTTTCCTTATTAAGAACGGCGCGGACGTGAACACGGCCAATGCAAAAGGCGAAAAACCTCTTGAAATTGCCAGAGCCAATGACAATACAAAGATGGCGGAGCTGATTATTTCCGCCCCAGTCAAAGCCAAACCCGAACTTGTGCAGACAGATTCCGCTTTCTGGGATAAGATTCAGGATATTGACGCTTATATCGCAAGCCTCCAGCAGCTTCTGAAAGAAGCTCAGCAGGTTAAAGCGGAAAGAGAAGCTCAGGTGAAAAAGTAAGATTATTTTGATATTGCCCGCCCCCTTTTTTGAGGGCGGGCATTTTTATGCTATAATATATTTGTTAGGCCAGACTTACTTTATGGCAGGAGGTATATGCCAGATATCATCAAGAATAAGAAACGATTAACGGAAATAAAGAAAGGCCAAAGCGGCACGGTTGTCGCCATAACCCACAAAGAAGAAAAAGTCCGCAAACGACTTAATGCCATGGGGATATATGTAGGCTGCACAATAATAAGAGAGAATTCCTCAAGCCCCATAGTAGTACAAACCAGCGGCATAGAAGTAGCAATAGGCAAAGAATTTGCGCAATACATTTTCGTTGAAACCAATCAAAAAGTAGTTTTCCTGCTCGGAAACCCCAACGTGGGCAAGAGCACTGTTTTTTCACGCCTGACAGGCGTTAAAACCGACACTTCCAATTATCCCGGCACAACGGTAAGCCTTTTAAACGGCGAGGCTATTTTCGGCAAAAATACTTATAACATTTATGATATGCCAGGCGTTTACAGCCTTGAAGAAGACTGCAAAACTTCATCAGAAGCCTGCCGCCTGCTTACAAACACTCCTTACGATATAGCAGTTTACGTCGCGGATTCACAGCACCTTGAAAGAAATTTGTTCTTTGCCATGGATACCATAAACCTTGGCAAGCCTCTTATTTTGCTCTTAAACAAATTTGACGTTGCGCAAAAAAAAGGTATAGATATTGACGTCAAAAAACTTTCAGAGATGCTCGGCGTGCCCGTAATTGCCTGCAACGGACTGACGGGAATGGGGCTGAGTGAGCTTTCCTCAACGGTTGATAATATTTGCTCGGGCATAGAAAAATATGTTGTCCCCCCCATACCGCAATCTTCCGAAGACAAATGGAAGCTTATCGGCCGCATCAGCGCCCAGGCGCAGAAGATAACCCACAGACACCCTTCTTTCCTTGAAAAGTTTGAAGAAGCGGCGACCTCTTCGGTTTCGGGCATCATTATAGCGCTGCTTGTTATGGTTCTTTCGTTTATGTTCATTTTGAACCTCGGCGAATGGATTATAGATTTGCTTTCCCCGCTTTACGCAAATTACTATCTGCCTTTTATACAGCATTTGTTTGCGTTCGCGCAGGGCACGTTTATCTGGACAATACTGATAGGCGGCAGCGGCGCGGCGGGTGGATTCGGAATACTTACTGAGGGCATAAAGATATCATTTATAGACGTTATGCCTTATGTGGTGATATTCTATTCCGTTCTTGAATTTCTGGGCGATCTGGGCTATTTGCCGCGTCTTTCAATATTATTGGATTCAACATTGCATAAAGTCGGCTTGCACGGATACAGCGCAATACCGATAATGTTGGGATTCGGCTGCAAAGTGCCCGCCATAATGGCAGTACGCTCGCTTGAAACAAGAAGGCAGCGCGTCATAGCTTTTGCGCTTATTTTGATGATGGTGCCCTGCATTTCTCAGACGGCAATGATGTTTACTGTTCTTGCCCCGTTCGGCGTACACTATTTGGTTTTGGTATTTGCAATTATGATAGCAATAGCAATGATAACGGGCATATTATTAAACAGGTTCTTGCCCGGGGACACTTCCGATATATTTATGGAAGTTCCGTCCTGGCAGGTGCCGAAGCTCGGCGTACTTATTAAAAAGGTTTGGTACCGCGCAAGAGAATATATAGTTGAAGCCGTGCCTCTTATTATGCTTGGCGTTTTGATTATATCTCTTGCGGATATGGTCGGGATTATTTCCTTTATCGGCAGAATGTTCAGCTTCCCCGTGCACGCAATGATGGGCCTGCCTGCGGAAACAGCCTCCGTAATGGCTTTGGGATTTTTAAGGAAAGACGTTTCAATAGCTTTGCTGATGCCTTTCAATTTGAGCCCCAAACAGCTTGTTACCGCCTGCGTATTTATGGCGATGTATATGCCGTGCATGGCGTCTTTCTTCGTCCTTCTTAAAGAAGGCGGCTGGAAAGATACCTTAAAAATTATAGCTTTAACGCTCTCCGTCGCCCTTCTTACGGGCACGCTGCTTAACGTTATTCTTTAGCCAAAAAGACCCCGCTTATTTATTATAAACGGGGTCTTTTCCTGTCCTAAAAAAAATTTAAAAATAAAAAGCCCCGCTCACATAAACAAATGCAAGCGGGGTTTTGCTTTATTATATTATTGTTGCTTTTGCGTTTTCTTTATTGCGGCTCTTACGCCGAATATTGCAAGCGCCTGCGCAAAAAGCAGCGTTGCGCTGTTTGTGGCAAGGCCCTGCGCCCAGGTTATAAACTGGCTAAGGCTTGTTAAAGCCAAAGTTTGGTCTATATAGCTTAAAACCGCCTGCAAGAGCATTATGGTTGCGGCAATGTACGTCTTTTTGCCTTTCAAAAAATTTCTTACCGCAGCGAAAACTTCGGAAGCTTTTGCCGATGTAAAAAATTCGGATATAAATTTAAACATTCTTTCTCCTTTTATTTATTTTTCCGCGCGGTGATAAGAACCTTAAGTTCTTTTACATCGTCGGAAATTAAATTTGTTTTTTCTTCTATTGCGGCCTGTTTATCGCTGATTGCGGACATTGATTCTTCCAACTTATCAATGCGCTTTGGCGTTGTTATGGTTGAAGACAGCCATAAAGAAAACGAAACAGCCGCGCCTAAAATCAGCACTATATTTCTGACTAAAGCAGAAAGCTCGCCAAAATCAGGCGGCCTGTTTTGGCTTTGCGCCTGAGCAAATTCGCTCATAAATTAAACCTCCGTAAGGTTGAGGCGCATTTGCCAGTCCGTAAGGTCAAATTCAATGCCTTCAACTCTCATTTCGCCGCTTAAAACGTCGTCATAGGAAACATTAAAAATATCTCCCAGTTCTATCTGCGGCATAAACCTTGCGCTGAGCACCGCGCGCTTTTTGACAACAGCGACATTTTGGTAAATTTCCGGCGCGGCGGCAAGCGCAAGATTTGAATTATCCGGCGGCAGTAAAGAACCGGAAGATATACTGAGTTCCTTAACGCCGTATTTATCAAGCAGGTTCGGCCGCGCAGCGCCCGATGTCAGCGGGTCTGTTACACATTTATAAGAGCCGAAACTTACGCTTACCCTGTTATAAAGTTTATCCGTGCCGTCGGAAATGCTTTCTATTTCCAAAATATTACTTTTGTTAAGATTTCCGCAGGCCGCGCCTTCGCTGCGCGCTTTAAATAAAAATTTACCTTCGCTGTCGTAGCCTATAAGGTATCCGCTGAGGCGGGCAAGTTCCTGCATAACGTCGGAAAATGTCATTGACGCGGTATTGACTAGTGCAATGTTAACCCCGCGCGAGTTCCAGTTTAAAGACCACGAAGATAACACGGGCGAAGATGTTTGCGCCGCGTCGCTTAAAGCTTCCCATTTTAATTGCAGATAACGCAGGGAAGACGAAGGCGCAGAACCGGCTGCAAGGCTTTGCCATGCGCCCCAGGCGTCGCTTTCCGCATTTCTGGTGCGGTAATAAAACGAACTGCTGCCGGAATTATCTGTTTTTGAAGCTTCAAGGTTTCCCCACGCTATTAAATTTTGAGTGCCGTCCATTACGGGGCTTAAATAGCTTCCCTGCGGGCCGACGTCGCCCCCTCCCGTTGCGGCAAGCGGGCTTAATTTCATATTGGCAATAAAACTGTTGCCGTTATTTCTTATGTCAATCATCTGATAATTGCAGGTTGTATAAGTGTTATCGGTGGCTATTGTGCCGAAAGCGTGCCAGTCCGCGGCAAGGGTAGGCGTCAGCGGGCGTATCCAGAGTTTGAAATTGCCCTGCGAATCGCGCGCTATTCTGTACCTGAAAGTTTTAACTTCATAGTTAATATTTACAATTACGGTTTGCAGTATTTGGCAGTTGCCCGCGGTTACTTTATAAAGAGTATATATCAGGTTATAAAGGTATTTTTCCTGCGTAAAACAATAACCGTTGGTTGTGGCGGGATTATTTGTTGATGAAATAAAATAGTTCCAGTGGTTTTCCTGATCTTCCCAGTCGCAGCTGGCTTCGGCCTGCCAAGTGCCGTAAGCATTTGTCTGCGGGGCATAAACGTTGGCGTGCGAACTGAAAATTCCGTTGCCCACTTTTACCCCGTCCTGTGAAAACGTAAAGGTTAAATTAGGAGGATTTTCACCTATGCTCCAGTCAAAATCCGCCTGGTTTAGAAATGAAGCGGGCAGGTTTACGCCGCTTGCGCCGATTTCCGTATAAACAGTTTGCCCGTCGGAAAACGGGAACTGCGCCGGCTGGCGCATAGACGAACTTACGGTTTTATCATAATAAACCGAATCTATGGAATAAGAATCGCTTGCCGATTTTTTTGCAATTTCTTCGGCAATCCATTCCATAGGTTTATCGGTATACCAGCGGCGGTAATCGGCCCAAAGGCCTTCAGTTGCAATTAAAGCCGAAGTCAAAGTTATTTTCGCGCCCGCCGAATATTGGTTTAAAGAGCTTACCTGATAATCTTGCTCCGCTGTCAGGGCGGAAGCGCTTTTGACGCCCGCGCTTAAAGAGCCGCGGTAAATATTTGTTATTTCCCCGACGGCTTTTTGAGAGGTTGTAAACTCCGTGCCGCTGCCAAAGCCCAAAAGTTCGCCTTCTTCGCTCAGGCAGATATCTGCGGCGGAATAGCAGGCAAGGCGGGCAAGTTCTCCGCTGAGGGTAAGGCTTAATGTGCGCTCGTTATACAAAACCGAAGCCGCGTCAAGTGCAAAGCCGCGGAATATTTTCACATATTCCTTTTGCCCCGCAGAATTACGCGCGCCGGCAAATATTTCGGCCTTTGCGCCGTAAAGCAAAGAACCTTCGGGCAGAAAACCCGAAGAATTCCCCTGCGTAAATTTTCCGGCGGCGTTACTGAGGCTCAGAGTAGTGTTTGCATTATTCCAAATGCCGTAGCCTTCGCTGTCCAGTTTCCATTTGATGTCGCTGATTTCCAGAATATAAGGCGTTATATCCGCGGGAGAGGAAAAGACATATTCCTCTCCGTTCCATACGCGCGGATACAGCAGGACTTTCTTGGCGAAGACTATGTTTTGTCCGTTTAAACTCTGCGTTAAAGAAGAAGATATTGTTTTCATATTACCTCTCAAGCAGAGTAAACTCAAAAGTATAAAGCCCGCTTTTGCGCTCGGCATTTATAACGGGCGGTTCGCTTAAAGCAAACTGGCGGCAGAACGAAGCGTCAAAAGCTCCGTAAAGCGCGTAAGTCAAAAAAGCGTTGCCGCGCATAAGTTTCAAAAGATTTTTGGCGACGCTTTGCGGGACATTGTTTAAAGTTACGGCAAATGACATCTTTGAAAAATCTTGCCAGACTAACAACTGCCCGTCGGCAAGATAATGATGCCCGCCTTTAAAATAAGAAGACGGAGAAAGCGAACTTAAAACATTATCAAGCGATATTACTTTTTTGCACAAATTAAGCCCGCCAATGTAAAATACGTTTTCCGCGCAGGTAAAAGTAAATCTTACCGCCGCGGCGGTCAATACAGACGGGAAAGCCAAAAAGATATCGGGGCCGGAAATGTTTTCAAAAGATGAAAATAAAATAAAATCGGCGTCTGAAGAATTTTGTTTGTATTCTATTTTTACCGAAGCTGCGTTAGTGTTGTACAATACCAAAGAATCGGCCGAAATCTGCGTTGCGAAAACTGCCGAAAAAGCGTGCACGGCAGAAGAACTTTGCCAAAGGCTGAAATAATCCGAATCATAAATATTGGCAAGATTATCGGCGTCCGCACTCTGTAATGAGGCCGAAGAATCAATCAGATTTGCGCTAAAAACAGTTATCGGAGAAATCATAAGGAAACCTCCCCGCTTTTCTGTTTGCCTATTTTATAGCTGATTTTGGCCTGTTCAACTGCCCAGCTTACGCCGCGGCGTGCGGCTTCTGAAATTTCTTTGCAAAGTTTTTTTGCGTCTTCCGATGAAGCCGTCCCGTTAAGAGTAACCGGGGAATTCAGGGTTATGTTTATTACCGCTGCGGAAGATGACGAAGCCTGCAATGTTTCAACCCCGTTGCTCTGCGCCGTCAGAGCGGAAACCTGCTGCGAAGGTATAACATATTCCCCCGCGTGCAGAAGATACGGGCCCGTTTCGTCTATCGGCCCGCCGCTCTGCCTGCTGCCCAGAAGAGAACCGAAAACACTTTCCCCTCCCAGGCTCAAAATGCCGCTTAAAGCGGAACTTGCGGCCATCTGCGTCATTGCAGAAAGAAAATTTGCCAGCATACCGTCAAAAACTTCTTTTGCAAGCGTTTCAAGATTCAAAAAATTCTTAGAGGTCGCATCAAAGAAACTTTTGAGCGATGCCGTTGACACCAAAGAAGCCCGCGCCGAAGCCGAAATAAAATTATCGGACCAGGCGGAGCTTTGGGAGCTTAAAGCGTCAAAATACGAATCGTAAGAAGACCCGCTCTGCTTGAGTCTTTTATCCGCCTCATTAAACCCTTTTGGGTCAAAGAGGCTGGAAAGTTCTATAAAAAATGCTCCTGCGCTGTCTGTCATTTGCTTATTCCTATGTTTGATAAATCGGCTTCGCATACGGGGCGCGCTCTTTGCGGGGCCCCGCTCTGCGAAACAGCCCATAAAAGCCATTGAAAGCTATGGGACAATATATATTCGGTGCCGTAACCGAAATGCGACGCAACCAAGCCTACGGCGTCTGAAAGGGTGTCGCGGAAACGGCTTTCAGAGCCGAAGTAAAATTTTGCATCACCATTTTAAAATCATTTACTTCACAAACGGTTTTGGCAAGAAGGCTTAGTTCGGCAAGGCTCAGTTTTTCGTCTATATTTGACACGTCCTTAAAATAGCCGCACGTCAATATCTGCAAAATTTCCTGCGTTTTATTGGTGCCGGCAAGCTGCAAAATCCCTGTAAGGATATTTATATGTTCGTCCTTTGCCGCGGCTATAACTTCCTGCCGCATCTGGCCCAGAATCCGCCCCAGCTTTACCGCGTCGCGAACCGACATCGGCTTTAGCTCGCAGGTTCTGCCGAGAAGTTTTATCTCAACGGTATTTTGGAAAAGCGCGTCTGATTTTGACATATTATTCTCCATAATTTCCGTCCGTTTTACGCGGCGGCGGCATCTTCTATCTTTCCGAAGCGTTTTGAAACGTCTTTTGAAGTGTCGCAGAGAACGTCAAACTCTATATCTATCAGAGTTTCGCCGTCGCGTTTATAAATCTGCGAAGTTTTGCCGCTTGCGCGGCATTTCCAAAAGGTATATTTTCTGGTTTTGCCCTGCGGACCTTTGACGTTGACGTATAAAGTTTTATATTGCGCGGCGGATTTGTCGCCGAATTCAAGCGCGGCGTCTGCTGTGGGCGCGGCGTAACCCAGGGCCAAAGCAATGTTGGCAAGGGTGGCTTCCGCCAGAGAAAACTTTATCTTTAAAGATTCTTCCGTGGTTACTTTATCAACCGCGCCCAAAACCTGGTCAACTTTGATGTCGTATAAAGTTTCCTCGTGGTCTATGGTTATTCCGCCCTTGATAAAGCCCAAATCGGCCGCGGCGCTTTCTAGCGCGCCGTAATCGCCTGCTTTTAAAGTTCCGTCGGCGGCAAGGCCGACTACTATATTTGTTGATGTGGACATAAAAATCTCCTATTGTTTCTTAAATTTAAAAATGAAATTTAAGGCGCGCACATGCCGCCCCAGCTCGTCCGCGTAATCGTTCCCGCCGATTTTCTTGGCGTAGTAAATATTGTAAACGGAAGAGCTTATTTTGTTTTCCGTAAGGTCCAAAAGAGAGGTAAGAATATAACTTATCTCCGCCGTCTGGACAAAACTTTCCGAAGTTATGCTGAAAACCGCCTGCTCCGTGCTCAGAACTTCGTCCGTGCTTCCGCCCGGGTTTGAGGAGCGGTAAACTATATACGGAACTTTTGATGAAATCCGCGCATAGTTGGGGTATATTTTCCCGTCAGTTTCACTTGCGCCCAACGCGGTTTTTAAAACGGAACTGCTTTGCAGATAATCGTAAATATCCTGAAGTATCATAAATCCTCCGCAATATTTTTTACGCCGTCCGATAAAAGCTGAGAATAAACCGAAAGCGCAGGCAGCAGAAACGGACGCGCCGCAATTGAAACCGTGCCGTATTCAAGATACATTGCATAAGGCGCTTTGCCGTATAAATCACCCGCTTTAAGGCTGACTGCGTTTTCTGAAGATGAAACCTCGCAGTCCATACTTTGCGCCAAAAGACCGCCGCGCGAATGCGGAGGCTGCCCCGCCGCGCCGGAAGAAGAATTTAATTCATCTTTAAGATACTCTTTAAGGTTTTGGGCAAGCTTTTGCGCAAGTTCTGTCTGCTTTGCGGCAATCTGCTGCTTTTTGGCGTTTAAAGAAGCTGAAACTGCGGAGGAATTTGATTTTAAATTAAATTGAAGCATCAGTTAATCCTCTCCAGATACAGGCACAAATATCTTTTTGCGCCGCCCATATCGGCCTGACCGGTAACGCGGTAAGGCACGCCGTCAAGCAAAACCCTGACATCGGCGTTAATCAAAACGAAATTAAGATAAAGAATATGGTCGGATTTTTGGTAAGCCGGGTCGCCGTATCTGCGCTCCCAGACGCTTCTTGTTCTGAGGCGGCAGGGCAGAGAAGAAAATATTTTTGTGTAAGTTTCTTTCTGTTCCCCGCCCGAAGAAGCGCAAAGGGTTATAAGTTCAATATCGCAGGTTTTATTAAGGAGAGCTTTGAAACTCATATGCTTACCTTTTTATAGCAGTCAAGCAGCATTGCGGCCGAAGCGGGCATTTTGTGCTCGTCATAATAAGTTGCGCCGTAATCGCCAAGCGTTTCGCTTTTAAGCCCGCCGTTTTGCTGGATTTGCAAGATATCGGCAATCCACTGCCACAGGGCAAGCTGAATATTTTTGGGCACGCTTTGAACGTCTGCGGCAATGCCTGCGGTATAATCGGCAAGAACAACGCCGCGCCAAAAGCCGCAGGTTTTCTTGATAATTCCGTTATACAAATCGGTTTTATAAGAATCCGCGGGCACTGCTATGCCGTCCTGCATAATTGCGGAAATCTGCGTTACGGGGTACTGCTCAAGCTGAAGATATCTGTCTTTGCGGCACTGGCAATCGTGCGGCTCCTGCGAAACCGCGCGCGCTATAATGTTGCGCCCGATATACTTTTCTGCCGCTTCTGAGCAGGACTGGATAAGCAAAGTCAAAAGTTCGTCTTTTTCAGTATCGCTTATCCCGAGATACGTTTTTAATGATGCTAAAGTTGTGGTGGACAAATCCATAAATTTCTCCTTTAAAAGAAGGCGGTTGCGGGCCGCCTTCTTTTGGCGTTTTTATTTGAAGATAAGGTAGCTGAATGCGCTGCCGAAGGTAACGTCTATTGACAATGCCTGCGTGAAGCGCAGCCAGGTCTGGTCCATCATAAAAGCGGACTCAAGGCTGCTGCCGTCGGTGTTCCAGGAAGCTGCATCCTGGGATACTTTGACGGTCATATCTTCTCTGGGAGAAATTAACAGGTGTTTGTTGAATCTTCCGAAGAATGCAATTGTGGAATCTCCTCCGCTCAAAGAAGAAGCAGAAGAAACCGTGTTGGGTATCTGAGAGCTGACAACATAAGGCGTATTCCATATTGTTGCGGGATTGCCTAAAGAAGGAGGGCTCCAAATGTAGTTGCCGTTGCTGTCTTTAAGCTTCATCAGTTTGGTCAAACCGGTTCTGGAAAGAACCAGAACGCCGTTTCTGCCTTCGGCTTCGCTGAGGCTGAAAATGAGGTTGGCAATATCGTCAAAATTGACCGTGCTGCCCGCCATTTTGACTTCGTTTGCGCCGGAGGTAAACAAAATGCCGTTGAACGGATCGCCCGCGTTTGCGCTGCCGACCAATGCCACGCGTTCCACTTCAAGCGCCATAGCTTCAGCGACAAGTTCGGAAAGGAACTGCGTAAGATTGATTGCGCTGTCGCGGATAAGTTCGTCCGTGCATTTGATTATAGTGGCAAGAACTTTTGCGGTTTGTTCTATCTGTGCGAAAGTAGGGTTAGAAATTCCCTTTATGCCGTTTTCGGCAACCCAGCCGACCTGCAAATTGGTCATCTGTTTGGGAATCTGCCTCTTCCACGAAGTCATGGGAATAATATTGGCAATCTGCATAATGGGGCTTGTTTCGTTCATTATGCGGATAACCTGGGAAGAAAATTCCGTCGGCACTAAATAGCCGCCGCCCGTGCCTGAAGTTGAATTTTCGGCAAGTACCGCTTTAAAATCGTTGAGTATTGAGTTTTTGTTTTTTGCGGCCAGAAGAAAATTTCTCATATTGCCGAATTTTGCCCCGTACTGGCTGGTCCAGGGTTTTTCGGGCGTATTGCGTCCGCCGTCGCAGAATTTGGCAAATTTTTCCAAGACTTCGCTTTCCGCAGAAGGCAAAACTGCTTTGCTTTGCGCGGGGTGAAGCTTTGAAACAATGTCTTCAATAATTTTTTCGGCCTTTTCCTTTGTGATATAAGAATCAAGTTTGCCGTCTAAGGTTTTTCTCAATTCTTTTATGGAGGTCATTATTTCATCCATCTGGTGTGCTCCTGAGTGGGTGAAAAGGCAAGATAAACGTTTTTTGGCTTTTAAGACGAAAAAACAATCATCAAACCTTTTGAGGTTTGACGACTCTCCCCGTTTACTGATACAAATGTATCAAATTCTTATCAGGAAGTCAACGATAAAAACTATTTTTCATAAGCAGGCATTTTGATGTCAGACCATAAAAAACCCCGCCGTAAGGCGGGGAAGGAGACTTTAAAACTGTTAACCTTAAACTTTCGTTCTAAACTACGGAAGCTTCCTCTTCTTCAAGCCATCTGGGGCATATTATTGAAATTGCATAATACCAGGCAAGCTCATATATATAAGAACCTTTTTTGCTCGTCCGCAGTACCGCCTGAATTACGTGAATTGAGCCTTTATAAGAAGCTCCGTTGGCGTTTAAGACGTGCAAGATATAGCATTTGTCGGCGGAGGAATAAATCTGCCTGCTTGTTATCATAGCGGCTATCTCTTTGTATTTTCTGCCTTTTATAAGAGAATTGTATCTGCTTTTTACGTTTGTCGGCAATTTGACCGCCAAATCTTCAACGGCTTCCATATCCTTTTTAAAACTTTCTGACTGCGCGCATTTCTGCGTAAGTTTTGCATTTATGGCTTTGCCGATATAACTTTGGGAATGCATTTTGACGTTTCCGGCAAATAACGCCGCGCCGCAAAAAAGAAATGCCGAAATAAGAAATATTTTTTTATTCATATTTATACCCTGTTTAAAATAATCTATAACTTTTTAATTTATATGGTAAGAGCCGTTTGGGTAAATAAACAGTAAATTTGTACCCATAAGAAAAAGTACAAAAGGCCCATAAATAAAAAAGGCAAAACAGAAATATCAGCAACTAAAATAAAGCAAAACCCCCGCCTTTTAAGACGGGGGTTTCACATTTTAAACTTTATTAAACTATTTTACGTAAGAATTCTTAGGCTGATACTTGTTATGGAACAGTTTTTCGGCCTTAGGTCCCAACGGTTCGCCAACAAACTCTTTATAAACCTTTATAACGGCAGGGTTATGATGAGAGCAGCGGACTTTCATATGGGAATCTTCGCTGTAAAGCCCTTTTGCGCGGGCCTTTCTGAGTTCGTCGGTAACGCCGTAAGGCTGTCCGCCGCCGCCCACACAGCCGCCTTCGCAGGCCATAACTTCTATGAACTGGTAAGGAGGTTCTTTGCCTTCTTCTTTTGCCTTTTTGACTTTTTGCAGGACGGCGTCAACGTTGGCAAGCCCGTGGGCAATGGCAACTTTGACTTTTGTACCAGCAACGTCAATGGTGGCTTCTTTTATGCCTTTAAGGCCGCGGACCTTTTTGAATTCAATCGGTTCGGGGTCTTTTCCGGTAATAAGATAATATGCGGTTCTTAAAGCGGCTTCCATAACGCCGCCCGTCGCGCCGAATATCGTGGCTGCGCCCGTATAATCGGCAAGAATATCGTCGCCTTTTCTTTCGGGTATTTTCTTAAAATCTATGCCGGACTGTTTCAACATTCTTGCAAGTTCGCGCGTAGTCAAAGAAACGTCCACGTCCTGGTGGCCCGAAGAGAACATATCCTGGCTTCTGCCGATTTCATACTTTTTGGCGGTGCAGGGCATAATTGAAACCATATAAATCTTGTTAGGGTCTATATTATGCTTCTGGGCGTAATAAGTCTTTGCCAAAACGCCGATAAATTCGTGCGGTGATTTGGCCGAAGAGAAATTATCAATCATATCGCCGTGATATTTTTCAAGGAAGTCAACCCACGCGGGGCAGCAGCTTGTGATAAGCGGCATCACTCCGCCCGTCGTAAGACGGTGTTTGAATTCCGAGGCTTCTTCCATAATCGTAAAATCTGCGCCCGTGTTGGTATCAAACACGGCTTTAAAGCCCAATTCGTAAAGCGCGGCGGTCAGTTTGCCCGTCAAATTTGTGCCGGGAGGATAACCGAAAGCTTCGCCTATTGCAACGCGGACTGCGGGAGCAATCTGCGCAATGCAATATTTATCCGGGTCCATAAGAGCGTCCCAAACAGGTTCGGTATCGTCGTGCTCAACTATCGCGCCGACGGGGCAGTGGTTAGAGCACTGACCGCATTTGACGCAGGGAGAATCGTTAAGGTTAATATCGCCAGCGGGAGAAAGCAGCGTTTTGATGCCTCTTCCCTGGAATGACAAAGCCCAAACATTCTGGTGCTTCTGGCAGACGGTAATACATCTGCCGCAGAGAATGCACTTTGACGTATCTATAACGATAGTCTTTGTGGAATCGTCGCATTTATGCGGGTGTCTGTTGACTATGCTGGGGAAATATTCTTCCCTGACGCCGAACTCAGAGCAGAGCCTCTGCAATTCGCAATTTTGGTTGCGCGCGCAGATAAGGCAGTCTTTGGGGTGGTTGGACATAATCAGTTCCAGCACGGTGCGGCGGACTTTTACGATTTCCGGGTCGTGGGTAACTATATCCATTTTATCGGCTACTTCAGTCGTGCAGGCGCGCAGCATTTTGTTGGTGCCTTTAATCCTGACTATGCAAAGCCCGCAGCCGCCCGAAGCTTCAAGGTCGGGGTGCTTGCACAGCGTCGGGATTTTGACGTTGGCCATATTGGCCGCTTCTAAAATAGTAGTGCCTTCTTTTACTTCTATCGTTTTGCCGTTAATTGTCGCTTTAATCATAAAAATTATCCTTTCTTAACCGCGTTAAATTTGCAAACTGAGAAGCATTGTCCGCATTTTATGCATTTTTTGGGATCAATGCTTTGTTTGCCTCTTATTTCGCCGCTGATTGCGCCGACGGGGCAAGCTCTCTTGCAGGCATCGCAGCCGATGCATTTATCTGTTATGGAATAAGAAACAAGTTTGCTGCATTTGCCGGTGGGGCA
>Ga0183101_1001501_pt1 | contig 21363 bp, 35 predicted proteins | sample Biomet3_FD_127790 | JGI IMG/M metagenome (GOLD analysis project Ga0183101, IMG submission 127790) | Microbial communities from bioreactor (seeded with sewage sludge) at LBNL, California, USA - Biofuel metagenome 3 | ecosystem: Engineered > Bioreactor > Anaerobic > Unclassified ...
AATTTGTATATAATATAAAAACATTTATAAAAAAGGATTTTTATTAATAAAAAGTAGATTTTGAAGGAGTGTACGTTAAGATGGGATATAAAAGATATACAGAGCTTGAAAAAACATTAATATGTGAGTTATGTAAGGTAACTAATAACATATTATATGTAGTTAAAGTGACAGGTGTTCACAGAAATACTATCAACAAGTTTCTTGATGAAAAGGGAATTGAAATATCTGAGAAAGATAAGTTATTTGAAAGAGATATACAATCTATAGAGCTTTATAATAGAGTAAGAGAAGGGGATACCTTGTCTGAAATAAGTAAAGAAATCGGTAAAGACAATAAAGTTATATCTCATAGGCTATCTACTCATAGAAAGAAGTTCAATAAGGATGAAATAAATGCGTGGAAAAACATCACCGCTAAAAAAGATGAAGAAGCAGAAAAGTGGTGTAAACTTATAGAAAGTGGAGAAAAAACAATGCGTAAAATTGCTGATGACGAAGGATTATCTATATCTGGCGTATCCAAAAGGGTTAAAAGATATTTAAAAAGAAACAATTTAGATAAAGATTTTAGGTATAAAAATGAAAAAGTATAACACGATGTTATAAATACAATTATGTAGATAAAGAAGATGCTCGGTAGGGTGTCTTTTTTTATTTAAAAGATAATACTCAGACACAAAATCCATTGACTGTAGTCAATAAATCTGATAGAATTGTATTCTAAGAATGAAAGTGTTGATAATCATATACGATTTGATTGTTGACCTTTATAGGATTTTTAAGAGAAGTGAGGTATTTTAGATATATGAAATTTTACGAATTACTTACTAAATACTCAAATGAACAAATAATTGATAGCTTACATAAAAACTACAGCGACATAGTTGACGAGGCTTACTTATCCGCATTAAAAGAATTGAGAGCATTAACGCCAAGTAAAGAGGCTCAGGACGTTGAAATACACGTAGCGTTTGAAAAAGATGATTTAGATGATGAAAGCGATAAATTGTACTTAGCTTGTGACGGAATTGGACCTGACGATGATGGGAAAATCATTAGATGGGGAATAGAATTTGATAGTTGGGTAGAATGGCTTGCAAAAGACATCCACAGCAAATGCTTGGAAGAATTAGACGAGCTTACGATCTTAGCGGGTATTATGTGGGAAATGACCTTCTGTGGTTACTCACAAAGCGATTTAGATGATAGAAGGGACGATTTGATGGAAAGGATAAAGGAAGTAGAAGAACATCCTGAGAACCTTGTGCCATTCGATTTCGATGAACTTATGAAGTCTATTAATGAGGATGAAGAATAAAAAATATTAAGTAGCACTATTTCATATATTATAGCACCTATATATACAGGTATGGTGCTATAAAGTAATATATGGTAGCACCTATATTAAGTTAACAAGAGATTAAGAGCAAATAGCCTTAGTCTTTTTTTATTTAGATAAAAAAGAAACATCAATATTACAAATGATGTTTACAAGAAAACATTATATAATCTTTTATAATAAAAGGGTCAAGAAATATAATTTCCTTAACCCTTTTATTTAGTAGTTTACCAATTAAAGATGTCATCGGTATTAGTTAATTGTGACCATCTTGTTGCTAAAAACTTAGCATATTTTATAGGGTCTAAACCATAAGAGCCTACAGAATATCCCTCATTTATTTCAACTAACAAAGTTTCACCTTTAGCAGTTATACCTAAATCTATTGTATAAGCATTTGGTGCGTCTTCATAATCCTGTATAATAGATGTTAAAACTTCTTTGGAAGGTACACTAAAACAGTCTCCTTTATAATGCTTTACAGCTAAAACCTCTCCATAGCGTATAAAACATCTGTATTCTGATATAAAATCAACTATTTCGGAACACCATACTTCTGTATAATATTGTACGCCAACACAAGCTCTAAAATCTTTAAAATCATTAATTACTGTACCTGTAAATATTTTGCCTCCCGCTACAGGCTTTATAAATACATTCCATTTTTCTCTATTTGCCATTATAGTACCCAAGAAGTCCTTCCAGATATGTCTACCTAAATATTGTGGTTTGAATATGCTTTCTGGATACTCTAAAGTAGGATATTTTTTACCCAATTTATCTAATATATATCTAACATCACCTATACCGCTTACTATTATATCCTCTGGGTTATTGCCTTCTATATCTCTAACATTAGAAAAATATTTTATTTCAGCACCCAATTGTTTAAATCCATCATAAGCTGAATAGAAATTAACATTGATAAATTCATTGTTGTTTTCTTTTCGTATGTAAACCGTCATAAAGTTCACTCCCTCCTATGTTTATTTAGGCTCTAATTTTCTTCCACATTTAAGACAAACATGAGCCTCTATCTTTTGTACCTCTCCTCTAAAATGCTCAGTTATAAGGTAATATTTATTATCCTTTTCACTATAGATAATTCCATCGCCACCATGAAAATCATCTATTTTATTGTTTTCATCACAATAATCGCATTTAGTATCTTCTTTAGAACCAACGATGTCTTTACATAATGACCTTGCTTCACTTATAATATCTATCAAACTTTCAGTCTCGAAGTAGTTTTCAATATCGTAAGGTGCATTATCAAACAAACTCGTTCTATCTAATATCTTTTGAGCGGTATTTTTCATTTCTTTATCCATTCACATCATCCCTCCACTATATCAGGAATACTATCCAATTCAACCACACTAAATAAAAATTCTCTGCCTTTAAGCTCTCCGCTCTGAATTGTTACTCTTAATCCATGGTTTTCATCAATATCATATTTGCTTGATACTTTAGTTCCTTTTTTTATAACAAGCTTCTCTTCTTCATCTTCTATCAAAGAACATTGGTTAAGTTCATACCATTTAGTGGGTGCTTCTTGTCTAATAGGTTCTTTATAAAGCCACTCTTTGGCAATACATAATGAACCTATGTCTATTACAGAGAACTTCCTTGCTCCATCTAAATTACATATATCATTACCATCTTTAACTCCAACAAAAACTCTTCTTGTAGGTATATTAGTTTCTATCCATATATGAGTATCGTCCTCAAAAGACTTTACTTCTTCTGCTGTTAGAAGTCTACCTATTACACTATCCATACAATTACCTCATTTCTATTACTTTCTTATGGATTATCTTAATTTAATGATACTACAATCATTGACAGCAGTCAATTATAATTTACGATATTAATGTGTATCAGTACATTATCTTGAACAGAAATAATGGTATTAGTGGTGCTTCAAGTATCTGGTTCAGGAGGAACATTCCCTGTACAACTATTAGTGAGTTTCTTTCAACATATGTTATAGGCAGGTTAAGGGATACAATAACAGGTACTATACCTAAGATATTGATGAAAGATATTCTTATACTATCAATATACTATAATAGTGAATTGGCAGGGGAGTAGGGGAATAGGGGAAAATTAAAAGGAACTACCTATAAAAGTGTAGTTCCTTTTTTTTAGTTATTTTTCTGATATAAATGTATCTTTTGGCGATGTACCAATATCTAACTCAGCAACAAACCTAACGTTTTTATATTCATCTTTTTCTGAACATGGTATACAATATACCTTGCCATTTTCTCCAACCTTTATTGAGCTAACTTTATTCTTACATATAGAGCATGTGTCACTAAAACATCCCATTAAAGGCATTGTCATGTGAGTTTTAAAGGTCATTGACGTTAAATTCCTTTTTATATTGTCAATTAAATCAAGGGCTAATTCATTCCCCATCTTTTCCCTTATCTTTTCTTCCCAAGAGACAATATCTTCTGTTTTTCTCTTAATATAAGCCTTCCTGATTAAATCAGCTTCTAAGATTTTAAATCCCGCTTCTTTTAGAATAATAATCATTTGTTCATGGAATTTAATTTCGCCACCAGTAGAGTTTGTAATTTCGTTATATCTTTCTCTGTTCATATAATCATACCTCCAATAAATAAGTTTATTTTAAACACCTTTTGTATAAATTTTCTATACTTAATTATATGTATTAGTTTTAAATAAAACAATCTTAGCAAGAAACAGGGAACATATATGTTAGTGAGTATACATTTCTTTTAATTTTATCAATTATTTTAATAGCGACACCTTCTTCGATATATTTACTTTCTTTTATTTTATCCTCCCATTCATCAACTTGAAATTCTTTATTATTTAAGTAAGCGTCTTTAATTTTTTCACATTCTATATATGAAAACTCACACTCTATAAGAATAAAAAGCATTTGTTCATAATACTTGATTTCGCCATTTGTATACTTCAAAAGTTTACAAAGTCGTTGATTATTCATATTTTATACCTCCAATATGATTGTTTGAAAAATATTAACATGTCTACAATTATAAAACTATTTACAAATAATGCAATTAAATATTCTAAAAATATAAGATTTTTGTCAATAAAAAATGACAAGTTAAAAGAAATATGGTACAATGTATATATGTATAATATAAGTATGTATATAATCAATTCTGCATTTAAATAGACATTGGAGGCGATTTTAATGTGGCAGATAAGACAATTAGACCCTAAGACTAAGAAGAAAAAGATAGTGAAGAAAAACTTCGCTACCAAGGAGTTAGCTGATAGCTATATAAATGATAACATGAAGGATATTGCTGATGTATGGGCAGAAGAGCAGGGAGGAAAGAAGGGAACGTCTAAAATAGACCTTACTGATAAGAAGGGTATGTGGATGTGGGTTCTTTCACCTAAAAAACAGGAGTTTTTTCCTTATGGTATAGTAATTGATTTTACAGACCAGTTTGTAAAAATACAAACAAAAGAGACAAGCACCGAATACTCAGACCTTGGAGATATGAGAGTAGAGAGAATTAAAACTATGCTTGAAGCAAATACAATGAAATTTGAGACAGAAGGACATTTTGTAGTCATAAAGGATTACATATAGATAAGATAAATTGTTAAAAAGAAAGGTTGTTATGAAAATGGTAGATTTTGATAAAACATATATTGATATGTGTGAAACAAGTTTTCAATTACAAAAATTTAAGATTGACAATGGATTAAAAATATTTGATATTGGTGATTATTACTATGAAAAGACAAAAGAAGAGGTAGTATTAGTGACTAAAGAATTGAAACTTTTAGAAAAAGACAGTCTTACTTTAATATGGCTACCTACAATGGATGAATTAAATGAGCTGATTTCTTATTCACAGTTTATGATTAATATAAATACCATATCAGATCACTATAATAAAAATGCTAATTATCTTTGTTGTATAAATGAAAATAACGGAAAGATGGTTCTCCTTGCCAGATTTATGCAGATGAAGTACAAACTAATGTGGCAACGTGGAAAGTGGATAAAAATAGAATATTAATTTAAATTGTTCACAATACTATATTGAAACATAGACATAGATAAAAAGAAAACACCCTTTTACGAGGGTGTTTTTCTATTTGATAGAATTATTGTACGCTATCAGTTGGAGCTTGGTCGCCATGAGCGTGACCTTGGTGGTGTTGAACTATTACTTGTGTCAAAGCACTAACAACAGCGTCTTCTTGTGCTTGTGTAATAGTTCCTGCCTGTACAAGTCCATCTAAAGCTGTTTTAGCTCTATCTGTACGTGATACCTTTTCTGTAGGTACAGTTCCTTCATTTTCAACAGGAGCTTGTGGTTTTAAAGCATTTATAATAGCAGTTTCTTGGTCTGCTGTAATTATGCTACCACTTACAAGAGTGTCAAGAGCAGTCTTAAAACCATTTTTGTGCATGTCACCATTATGTTGTGGCATAGCTTGTTTTAAAGCATTAATAACAGCGTCCTCTTGGCTTTGAGTAATTGTACCTGCTTGTACAAGATTATCTAAAGCTGTTTTAGCTCTTTGCTCTGGTGCAACTCTTTCTGTAGCTGACACCTTCACTGTGCTTGCTTCTGTGTGTACGTATGGTCTTACTGTAGCTCCAATATGAGTTCCAACATGAGCCTTTGGTATTAAAGCATTTATGATAGCAGTTTCCTGGTCTTGTGTGATTGTATTGTTTCCTACAAGAGTATCAAGAGCTGTTTTCATTTTATTCACAGGTTTAACATTGTGTCCTTTTTGGGATACCTGAGTTGCCTGAATTTTTGCATTAACTGCCTTTGTACCATTTGCTGACTGTGCAAATACCGTTACAGATGTTGCCACCGTTGCAAGAGCCATAATTGTAGTTATAGTTAATAGTTTACTTTTTTTCATTTATTTTATCTCCTCTTAATTTCGATTTCTTTATCGTTTTTTATGTATCATTAATTTAATGATAGTGTTATTATAGTAGGCTACGTCTTGCTTTATTCTCCAATAATTGTCACATTTTTGTCACAAAATTATCACATTTTTGTCACAGAAAACAGATGTTTTATTAATAAATTGTTTATAAATTCCGAGTTCTTTGTTAGTATAATTTAATTATACCTATTATCATTGACTACAGTCAATAAAAAATGGTATTATAGAGTATATACCGCTCGTTAAAGGAGATGATAAAAATGTTTCATATTTGGATAATATTATTCTCTGTAGCTGTTGCAGGAACATTTATAGCAGAGAAGATTAAACAACCATATCCTACGCTACTTGTAATAATAGGTTTGGTTATAGGATTACTACCAATAAAAGAGTTAGAGAGTTTTAGAACGTATGCAACCAATGATGTTATCTTCCAAACAATAATTATCATGGTATTCTTGTCAGCATTATTAGGAGACGCTTCTTTAAAAATGCCTTTTAGTGAATTGAAGGAAAATAGAAAACCTATTTTACTTTTATCAATATTAGCTACAATATTAACCTTTATAGTCATTGCTGTAGGTTCTTATTGGGTATTAGGGCTTTCTATCCAACAATCATTGTTATTCGGTTCTCTAATGTCTGCTACAGACCCAGTGTCAGTTTTAAGTATATTTAAAACTATGGGGCTAAATAAAAGACTTTCCATGATAGTAGAGGGAGAGAGTTTAGCAAATGATGGCGTTGCTGTTGTACTATTTAAGATTGCTTTAATTACGACAACAATAAGTGTAAATGGTATATTAAATGCCTCTACTATGTTTCTAAAGGTAATAATAGGAAGTATTATTATTGGTCTTTTATTAGGCTTCTTGGCTTCCCGTATAACCGCAAAGATAGACCAACACTTAATTGAAATTGCACTTTCTATCGTCTTATTCTATGGAACATTCGAGATTGCTGAAATGTTTCATTTTTCTGGTGTAGTTGCGGTTGTTATGTCTGGGTTGGTATTGGGGAACTATGGGAAGAAGTTTGGAATGTCAGATTTGACACTTGAAAGAATGGATGACTTTTGGGAAACTGTAGCCTTCATTGGAAACTCTGTTATATTCCTTATGGTAGGATTGGAAGTCGCCAACATACCACTTTCAAATCAATCTTTAATTACCATAGCATTAAGCGTTATAGTAGTTATAGTGGCAAGGCTAATGGCTTTATTCGTAAGTTTATACTTTGATAAGACCATACCTTCATCATGGAAGCTTTTAATGACATGGGGAGGACTTAAAGGCTCATTATCAATAGCATTGATTTTAAGTGTAGCTCCAACATTCCCAGGAAGAGATTTAATATTAACAATTACTTTTAGTAATGTATTATTCTCACTTTTGGTTCAAGGAGTAACATTGAAGAAAATGGTTAAGCTTTTGAATGTAAAATAGTAATTGGGGACTTTCTAATAAGATTAGGGAGTTCTTATTTACGTGTCAATCGTTATATGTAATATTAAATCCCTAATCATTGTAGGGTTAATTTGTTACGCATAATATAATTAATATCAGTATATATTGATAGTTGCCTATCAGTAAGACAAAATAAAAAACAAAAGGAGACATGTTAGATGTTTAATAATAATTTAAAAAAGACCATAGCAACTGTTATATTTGTATCAGTAATAATGGGTACGTCAGTTGTTACTATAATTCCTGCTCATGCACTAAGTAAAATGCCCATGGTTGTAAACGGTACAAAGTTTCACGATGGAATTAAAATAGAACAGGCGAATACATATTGTAAAAGAACAGAAGCAGATATTGATGAAAAGAACTTTGATGAAGCTCAAAAGAGTTTAAATAATGCTTATACTTTAATAAGTGACATAAATAATAGCATTTACACTAAACAATCATTAAGTAATAAGCTTGCTTCATTGCAAGAAAAAATATATGAGGGTCAGGCAAATGAATATCTAAGAAGGGCATTACTTGATATTAATGCCAATGATATATCAAAAGCTCATTTAGATTTGATTACAGCTTTTAATTACGGTAATCAAATAAGTGAAAGTGAAATAAGGCAACCAATAGTCGCTATGATTATTAAAGTTCAAAATCAAATAACTATCTGGGGGAGATAACAGATTTAAAGAACTGAGTTAATCGGTTCTTTTTATTATTCACATAATAAAAAGCATATAATAAAAGAAATTTAATACAAACAAGGCGATCTAAAAAAGATTTATTTTAGGAGGAGATATTTATGTTTACACAAATTAATGAAGCGATACTTAAAGAACATGAAATTTTTGGATTAGGTAATGTTAAGGAAATTAAATTAGGAAGCTCTTTTGCAGTTGTAGTAACTGACACGAAGACTATCTCATTATTTGAGACAGAGGACAGCGATGGAATTTTAGTAGGTATTTCGTTTGAAGATGTTAGTACAGATAGCACAGAAGAAGTAAAATCTGTGACTATTGATACTCCTATGGAAATATCAATGGTGGATATATGTACTTCCGAGGGTTCTCTATATTTCACTAATGGAAACGTAGTTACTGTTGAACTTAAAAGAGAAGAGGACTTAATTGATACTACCGATTATGATTTTGTTGTAACAGGTAGAGAAGTAACATTCAGATAAGCTTATTCAATATTTAAAGGTAATCAATAAAGATTTAATTTTGAAAGGATGATGTATAATGAGTAGAATGGTAGGAGCAAGAATAGAACACGCAATAATAACAAATTCAGAGGAGTTATTAAACTTCTGTATGTTTGATGAAGACCTTAACGGTAATAACGGTGAGGAATATACTCAGGAAGAAGCCTTGGCCAGTGGATTTGAAAATAGTGCAGAATATATAGTGGATATATCAAAAAAAGAAACAGATAGTTTTGAAGGTATGATAAAAAAAGCTTTAGAACTTGTTTGTGATACTGACCAAGACTATGTAGCCCATGAAGTAATAGACATAGGTGGCGGAAGATTTGTTTGTATAATTGCTGTAGCTAAAAATATATAACATAAAGAAGTCGGGGAGAAATCTCTGGCTCTTTTATTTGCATGAAAATAAGTCTCTTTTCGTAAATATTGTAATAAAAAAAGAACATCTTACAGATATTCTTTAAATTCTCCATCATTTAATAATCATACGCTCCATTGTTATATCCTTCTATATATGCTTGTTCTAATAATTTAGCAACCTTACAAGCGGATTTAAATGTTTTTCTTGAAGTAATTAACTGTCCACTTTTGTATACTGCTGTGAAATTTTTGGATTTCTCTTCTACTGTATAATAGAAAAATCTTAATATCCTTTTATTATTATCATTATAACTAAATTGTGGTTCATAACATTTCATAATGCACACCTCACTCCATTTTATAATATCTACAAAAAAGAGCAGTTTCACAACTGCCCCTCTTATTATTTAATGTCTGTATCTTCTGTTTTTTCTTTATCAGTTGAAGTTTCTTTACTCTCTTTGTCATTTGAGTTCTTTTTAGTAGTGAACTTAGAGAATAATTGACCCACAATGTTTCCCATATTATTAACTTCTTCAATTACCCTTGAAGGAAGATTTTCTAAGAATTCAATAGTTTCATCTATGTGGTCATCTTCACATTCTTCATTAGCAAGAGCCTTTTCTAATCTATTCAAGAATTCATCAACATTTACTTCTAATGTCTCTACATTTAGAACTCTTGATAAAATAATAGCGTCTTGTTTTTCAAGAGGTCTACTAACATCTTTTATCACAATTAAGCCATCTACGCTCACAGATATAGTACCTGTATTTTGTAATAAGAACAAGTTCTTAAAGGCTCTGTTACTTAAAATAGGTTGAACGTGGCTAAGTGTTAACGGATCATTCTTAGTGATTTCTGTTTCATATATGTTTTCTACGAACTTAGATATTCTTGTTTTAGCTCCAAAGTATTCTCTGTGTATCATTAAAAATGCTTTTATAGATAGTTCCTCTTTTGAAGTAAGCTCTTTAATTACTGTTTTTTCAGTTACTTCATCAGATTGTATTTCCACAAGAATTCCATCCTCTGAAAGATATACTAATTTTCCACCATCAGAATTTAGGACAACGCCTATTACCTCTTTTTCTGATATAGTCATTTTTGTTAATTCCATATTTCATTTCTCCTCTCATTTGTACAATTACTTCTATAATAATTTATCCCAATATACAATATTGGGTTTTCCTACAAGTAAATTATACATTGACCATAGTCAATTGTCAATTAGTTTATTTTATGCAGTCAATGATAGAAAAATGAAAGTAGAAAGATAAAAGGGTACAAATAATTGTACCCTTAAAAGAACATTAAATCATTGAATTTTTTTATTATTACATTGGGTCATAAGCCATCCAGTCATAAGACGCTGTAATTGGAGTTTTTCCATCATAAGCTCCCAACCACGAATCCACACCTATTCCTGGCCATAAGTTCATCATAACTTTTCCAGGATGTGTAGGTATATTTTGGGTTGCTCGATATACTTCCTTTCCGTCTACATACCATGCTATAAAATCAGGTCTCCAATAGTAAGCATAAGTGTGATAGCTTTGTGAAGCGTCAAATCCTAAATCATAGATATATTCATGGTGTCCCACTCCATTTGTAAAATAATTAAATTGTACCTTTGTCGTATCTTTACCCAGGAATTCTATGTCTATTTCATCCCATGGGTTATTGTCGCTCGGACCCGTGTAGGAGAAGAATGAAGAAACTACACCAGTATTTTTAGCGGGCTTCATGCTTACTTGATACTTTCCATATCCATACATACTATTTGTGCGGAATTCTCCTCCTGCATATGGTAAATTACCTCCCTGTGTATCCTTAGTTAGAGATAATGTTATCTTACCATCGACAAGGTTAACATTTGAACTTCTCCATGTACAATTAAACATACCACCGTTAGTCCAACCATTTGATTTCATCCATGTTTGTGTGTTTATATATCCTGCGTCAAATCCATCTCTTAGGCTTGTAGGTGAAGATATAGTATTAGTTGTTGTATTAGTTGCAACTTTAGCCTCTACAACTTTAAACGGTATTATGGTGAGTGCTGATAGGACAACCAATGATAGTGTTATTAATCTTTTGTTTTTCATTAATTTTTCCTCCGTTGTTTTTAAATATAGTTAATTATATTCTTTTAAAAATAATAATATAAAACCAATCGTAATTGTATCATTTTCGTTGACTACAGTCAAAAAATAAAAAAGGTGCAAGTTGCACCCTTAATAGAAGTTTAGAAAAGTAACAAGTCCTACGACCTTACTGACAACTTCTTTTACTTTCTCTACGTCTTCATTAGACGGAATATCTATTTCAAATTCAACCTTTCCGTCCTCATATCCATATACCCAATCACAATTTACATCAAAGCCTTTTAGCTGTTCCTTAACGAACTCTGTTCCTGCATATACGGGCTTTCTATGGGCATGAATGAACGTTACCTTATTTTCCTTAACTAACTTATCAAGCTCTTCTAAATTAACTTGACCCCAAAATCCTATAGTTTTCATAATAAACACTCCTCTTTAAATAAATTATTTTAATTACCTGTTTTATAGATTGATACTATATTATAGACCACTCATTGATGTTTAAAACACAACATTATAAACAAACTAATACTTTTTTAATTTTAGCCTTTATTATTTGAAATATCAAAGTAATAACGCTATATTGTACAATATACTATCATTTATTAAAGAAGGTATATCAGGGAGGATATTTACTATGGAAAAAGTTGTTTTAAATTTAAAAGGAGGCTGATGTTTATGAAAATATCGCAATTTATCAAAAACCAACTAAACTGTGAGTTAAAGGCAGTTAGAAATTTTATTATATCAGGTTTAATTTTTATCATGGTTTTATTAAGTGACCATTACTTTGCGTTTTCTGACGCTAAGAAGTTAAAGGGGTATAGCCTTAGATACTTTATATTTTTAAATATAATGACAATTGCTATTAATGTTGAAACTAAACAATTATGGCTAAATGCTTATGAATATACATTTGTATTGTGCTTGTTAGGTTACTGTTTCTATATGTATAACGCAAGAAGAAACCATAAACTTCCCGAAATCACTGAGGGGCTATCATTTGTTATTTATTATGTAATAACAATGTTAGTAGTGATTACAATTCTAATTACGTTTACAAGCCTTTTTAAAGTGTATATGTGGCAATTTAATCATATATTCATAGGTGCAATTAATTTTGTGTTATCATTTATACTATCAATTTGTATAAATAGGTTTGTGGTTAAATATTATTTTATGATATTCAACCCAAACTATAAAAAATTCTATATGAGATAGTGCAATTAAAGACTTGCTTCGGCAGGTCTTTTTATTTACAAAAAAGATAGGGGAACACCCTGATTTTATAATTCACCTGTGGTATAAGTTTTAACACAAAAAAATCACCATTATTTTGAATAGTAGCTTTCCTTCGTCATCAAGTAAACTTCAAAATATACTTTTACTTGAAATAATCTATAATATATAAAGTTTAAAACACAACAACAGGTAAATTTATTATTTTTATTTTTGGAGGTTTATTATAATGTGTTATGAGGAGATAGTTGAAATTATTAAAATGGTAACAGGTTTAGAAGTACCAGTTTATTTTAACGATTTAGAGGCTACAGGAAGCCCTTATTTTGGTTTAGGTGAACATTCATGGGATATTATGCCCGAAGAGTTTATGGACTGTCCATTCTGCGATGTAGAGGACTTTATAGAAAATAAACATTTACATTACTATCATGTAGGTTTACCAAGTAAAATTCTCAGAAAAAACGAAGAGTATATTTACAGGGTAACAAGTGAGCAATTAAAGCAAAGTGGTATTAAAATACGACTAACTGAGTTACTTATGGAAACTTTTATAATTCTTCACGAATTTGGTCATGCACATCAATTATACATTTCTTACAATGGTGATGTAGAAAAGTATATGTGTGATACATCAAGTGTTAGTCAGTCAAATAGTTACATGATAAAAGCTGATGGATTAGCAGGAACAGAGAGGGGACTTCTTATGCACAAGGAACTCTCAACAGAAAAATATGCTGATAACTTTGCTTTAAAATATTTTAAACAGGTAGCAGAATTAGTTAAATAGGGAAGGAAGATGTACAATGATTATTAATTATGTAGGAGATTTTAAATTATTAATACCAATGGGGTATACATACCAAAAGCTATATGGTGGAAACCGTATCTGTTATCATAGAGATGGCTTATGGATATGGAGAGCAGGTAAAGAATTAGGAATAGAAGATATGTACAGTAATAGTCATCTTGTCTTACAATACCTTATAGATAACGATTTTAAGGTGGATAGAAGCAGGAGAGAACATATTCTTATTGTAGACATGGCCGAGGGCGTATTAGAGCTATATGACCGTGATAAACATGAAATGGGATTTGGTTTTACTGTGGAAAGTTGCGAAGCTTACTGGGACACACATCGCAAATTCTACATCAAGGAAAAACTGGTCGCACCTTTAAAAGACCTTTATGAAAAAGGTTTGATAAAAATACAATAGTTCCATATAACAAAAGAAAAAGCAGAAGGTTTAACAAAACCTTCTGCTTATCTTTTTACTTTAGTTAGTTCTAATTGACCTTGAAATGAAAATTGATACTTAATTTATTTGAATTCAATCCAAAGTTTTGTGTTGTATGCTCCTGTATTTTCAGCCAATTCTTCTGATATTCTCTTAATTAATTCTGCTTCCTCTTTAGTTAATCTTATAGGAGAACTAACTGGCTGACCTTTGGTTATCCCCACCATATATAATTTTGTTTCCTTAGTTTCGATTAGTTTTTCTCCACATATAGGACAAATTTTATATTCACTGTTTTTAGTTTCATAGCTACATTTAGGACACTTTTTCATTTTTAGGTCCTCACCTTCACAATATTACATACTTTTAAAATTAATTTAATAAAATGCCTTTCTTATTCTTATTTTTACATTATATATAAGGCGTTAATTAAAAATCAATAAAAGAGAACCCGTTGCTGTCAAACATAGGCTCTTTTTATTTAATTAACCTTTTCATATTTCATATTGTCACCAAGAACAATATAACAGGTTTCAAATTTACTTACACCAAAGAAACCTAAAATACCAGTATAAATTACTATCTCTGCACCAGTTTCTATGTCTTTAAATTTGTCTCCCTCAGTAAATAATCCTTCACTCATTCCTTTAACTATTTCCCATTTTTTCATTATTCCAACCTCCAATATATCACTTAGATACTGATTTGTTATTTTTCAATCTCAGGTTTCTTGAAAAGCCATTCCATAGAGTTTTTTATAAGCCACTCTTTAAAATCATCTCCTAAATCATCTGGGGAATTAACCTCATAATTCAGAACAACCTTAGCATACTCAATATTCCATGATAAACCCTCACTATTTTTGTCTAAAGTAGAAAAATCAAATACATGTATTTGTACAATGTGATTTTTTTCTGTGAAATCAAATGTACCATGTATTCTATAATTAATTCCTGTGAACATGAAACGGTTGTTACATTTACTTGCACGAATTGTTTCATTTAGCTCTTTTCTTTTAAAAAAGCTTACTAATTTATGACGAACTTCTATTAGTGTTTTATTGCATTTATTAAAAAACCAATTTTCGTCTGATATATACATAGCCATATCCAAGTATTTTTCCATCATTTCTTCCATAATAAACATCTCCTCAATAATAAAATATTTTTACATATTACCTGTTTTATAAAAATCATCTTAAATTATATTCATTTAATTATACTAATATCAGAAATAGGGTAAAGAAAAAAGATAAAGCCCCTCAACTTTATCTTTAAAACCTTCTTATATTCTGTTTATAATCCCTTCTATATAACTTGATGTTTCAGGACACTTTTCAGAAAATTCCTTATCTAAATGATATTCTGCGAACCCTTGTGCAAAATACTCTTTAATATTGCTTACAAAATAGTCATTTGAATATTTATCATAATATGTATGTTCATCAGTACATATTTGATGTAAAACTACGTCAGCACAACTGTTGAAATTGTTAACCCCAACCTTAATATCAATAAAATGACCTACTTCATGCAAGATAGTAACTACCTGCCAAGTCCAACTACCAAATAAACCACTATCCCATATATAGATATAGTTATCTTCGTGACAATAAAATCCTGCATATTTTCCATTTTCAACAGGCTTACTATCTTTTGAATAAATGACCTTCAAACCACTATCTTTTATCAATTGTAAAATACTATCTGGTAAAAGATTTAAAGCTACAAACACTTTTTTATAAGTTACTGGATTACCGTCAACATTGAAAATATCTATCCCTTCAAGTCTTTCAAAGTTTTTAGCATAATCCTTATCACTGAATGAATAAGTTGCACATTCAAATAACCTTGAAATTAATCTACAAGTCTTTCTTATAGTAACTTCAATAATAGCGAAAACAGCACAAATACTGAAAATAATAACATTTAATACTCCATTTAAAATAACATTTAACATAATAAAATCACCTTTGCCTTTCAAAATAAAATCTATAGAAAATAGATAACCTGTTTTTTTTAAAATTTTTATCTTAAATTATATTCATTTAGACTTTATTTCATAAAGAAGGGAAGTGACCCGTAAATTTGAATAATTAAAAGACTGTATAATTCAATTTTTTTTATAATATTTGCTTATGTACATTGTTAAGTCAATTTAACATTCCAAGTAGTTATAACATCTTGAAGATGTATGTATAACATAGGTATGTACAAAAATTCGACAAAATAACGGAGGAAATGAATGAAAAAAAATGATAATATTCAAAATAAAAGAGAAACATTCTCGTCAGGACTTACAATATTTTTCGCAACATTAGGGTCTGCTGTAGGTCTGGGTAACATATGGAAGTTCCCATACGTTGTAGGTATGAATGGCGGAGGAGCTTTCTTAGTTACTTATCTTGTATGTGTGTTACTTGTTGGATTGCCAATAATGATAACTGAGTTTTATATTGGTAGAAAAACCAGAAAGAACCCTGTAGGAGCTTACAAAGCTTTAAATCCTAAATCATCTTGGAAGTCTATTGGCTTCATGGGAGTAGCCTCTGCGTTCTTAATAATGTTCTTTTATAGCTGTGTAGCAGGATGGGTATACTCTTATGTATTCAAAGCAATAAAAGGTGATTTTGCCAATATAACGACTGATACTTCTGCTCAAATATTCGGCAATACTATAACAGGCGTAATTCCTCCTATAGCTTGGCAAATAGCAGTTATGGTCTTAGTATCTCTTATATTAGTGTTAGGTGTTAAAAAGGGTATAGAGAGAATAACTAAAACATTAATGCCAGTATTATTCTTATTAATAATTATAATCGCAATTAAATCATTAACTCTCCCAGGAGCAGGTGATGGCTTAAAATTCTTATTCCATGTTGATTTTTCAAAACTTTCAGGCGGGATGTTCTTAACTGCATTAGGATTGGCTTTCTTCAAGCTTTCTATTGGAGTAGGGTGTATGACTACTTATGCAAGTTACTTTACTGATGACAACAATATGATAGGTACATCAGCGAAAGTAGCACTATCAGACACTTTGGTTTCATTATTGGCAGGTATAGCTATATTCCCTGCGGTTTTCACATTTAATGTAGCACCAGGAGCGGGTCCTGGATTGTTGTTTATGACAATTCCGCTTGTGTTCTCAAAAATACCATTTGGAAACATATTGTTAGTAGCTTTCTTTATACTAACTGCCATAGCCTCAACTACAGCTATGCTATCCCTTGTCGAAGTACCTGTTGCTTACTTTGTAGAAGAAAAGGGCATGTCAAGAAAGAAAGCAGTTATAGTTTCAGCGTTAATAATCATAGTAGTAGGAATATTGGCTTCACTTTCAGCAGATAAGGGAAGTTTCTTAGGCGGGGTCTCTATATTCGGAAAGACTATCTTTGACTTATTCGACTACTTGTCATCAAATATCCTATTACCAATAATCGGACTATTAATGTCTATATTCATAGGATACTTCGTTAAAAAAGAGGATATAAAGAAAGAATTATCTAATAATGGGAGCTTAAAGATAGGTAAGATTATAGATATGTTCTATTTTGTTATCAGATACATAACTCCATTATTACTAATAGTAGTATTCTTAAATTCAATTGGAATTATAAAAGTGTAAATAATAAACACAAAATAGTAAGGGATAAGAGCAGGAGAGTTCTTATCTCTTTTTTATTTTAAATAAAGAGATTGATTAATCTAATTTCAATTCCAATATAATAAATCAATATAAGTAACATAAATAGGTAATTTGATTTCAAATTTTATTATTAAGGAGAATGATAAATATGTGTATAGTAACTTTAGAAGATGGTACTACTTACAACATAGATACAGACAGTAGCTTTAATGCAAGAAGTGTTGTTGAATACAAGTTGAAGAATAGGATGGATTTTAGGAAAATAGCGGGTGTACAAGAAAGAAAAGGTATACCAGTAAGTGGAAATTATAATTCAGGAAGTGCATATGACGGTAAAGATTTACGTTGTTCAAGCGGTTGGAGTTATAAGTGGGATTAGGTTGAAAAATGCGTTTTGGGTTAGTTAAATGAATAAGCAGTATGTGAATATTGTGTATTGGAGAAAGGGGAAATATAGATGTTAGTTGTTAAGTATAATCACCCATTACATGGAGAACAAAATATCAAGTGTAAAGATTTGTTGAATAAAGAAGGAGTTTTACATGCGAGGAATATTCATGGGGTCACATTTCAAACTTTAGAACCAAATAGAATTGTAAGTGTTAATTGTAATGAGTAAGTTTTACAATTAAAATAGGGAAGAGGCGTTCAAGGGAGCGTCTTTTTATTTTGACTTTATTTAATTAATTATATTGACTATAAAGAACTTGAAGTAATCAGCTTGTCATTGTACTATCTATATAGTAGATGTTGTAAGGGGAGATATTTGTGGTAAATCCAGATTTGTTTGTAGAAAGAATTCAAAGCATTTTAAAAGATAAGAATGTATCTCAGGGTAAGTTAGCAAAACTAATAGGATACACACCAGGGATTATATCTAAATACATAAATAAAGAAAGAGTACCAACTGAAACAGCAGTAATAAAAATAGCCTTTGTTTTAAATGTAAATCCTAAGTATTTGACAGGGGAGGGTAATGACATTACAGCTCCACAGGATTTAAAAGAGCAATATAATACTATTTATGAAGAGGAATTGCTATCAGCAGAAAGTGGAACGATTTTTAGTAAAAGACTAAAGATATTATCAGACCAAGAGGATAAGTTAAATAAGAAGATCGCCTCTTCTATAAATGTTAGTGCAGGTGTTTTTTCAAACTATGTGAATGGGAAGAGAGAGCCAGACTTCAACACATTAGCAGACATCTGTAGATACTTTGATGTATCTGCCGACTACATGATAGGAATAAGTTACAGCAAGAAAAAGGCTGAAAGTGATGTTTATAACAAAGAAATATATAATTTGCTTACAGAAAGCGGTATGCTTGACCTTATAATGGATAACCATGATAAAAAAGATTTATTTATTAAATTACTTAAACATACATGTGAGACGTTCAATATGATAAATAAACAATAATCGAAGCTCTGAATTGTTCAGGGCTTTTTTATTTAGGCTCTGTTAAGGAACTGTGTTGATATTTGAACAAAAGAAAAAAACACGCCTTTATGACGTATTTTTTATGAAATTCGATAAACTCTGATGAATTCATCGTTATATTTGCTCTTTTAATAATATTTGTTTAATATTGTCTACTCCTTTAATATTAAAAAGTGAACACATAACATATACATTTTCCAACATATTGATAACATCTAATTTTCTTTGTTCAGTTATAAATGGAATTGAGTTTTTATATTCTCTCAATGCGTTTTCCACCACTTGTTTTTTATGTTGCATATTATCTCTCATTTTCTACAACTCCTTTTAAAATTCTAATATTAATAAATCACATTATATTAATATTGAGACCCTTTCTTATCAAATTAAATAAAATACCTTTTGTAATACAGTTTTTATATTATATACAACCTTATATCTAAAAATCAACAATATACTTTAACATAGCCTTTATTTAAGAAAACAATATAGTTATCAATATAACTTTATATAACAACATTATTGTTATAAAGTGTTAGCGTTCTGCCTAATATACCAATATAAAATAATAAGTTAAGGGGAGTTATGAATGAAGTTAAATGTAATCTTGGAAAAATTCAAGCCATTATTCAATACAATTCTATATTTAGTATCAGTTCTATTTCTTTTACCAGAAACCCGTGAATTTGACCGTTTAAGAGTTGATATATTTATAGGAAACCCCACACTTGGAAAATTTTCAATGGTACTTGTGTGTGTAATGGGTATATGTATAGTAGCTTCTGATATTAAATCATTTTCAAAAGGCAAGAAATCCACAAAAATAATGAGATTAGCTCTTATTATTTTAAAGTCTTTTCTTGTATGTATGTTAATAGCCCATACATACATTATGGTCGTTTGTTTTGGAGATTTCCTTCTTGGGAACAATTATGGTTTGATAGACGACCTACAGGTATACTAAATTAGTGGGGTGAATAAACTTGATTAAATATATGTTATTAATATTCCCTATAGCATGGTTTATGTTTGCCTGTCTTGCTGTTTTTGAAGTCTATTGGTTGTTTAAAAATAGAAAGACTGTCACCAAAAATGATAAACTTGGTGTGTATATGGTTGGAATAATGGCTATAGTACCAACACCATTTATTATTATTCTTATGAAATTAGTTAAGGCTCTATAAATGAAAGTAAAAAGATTATGAACTCTCAATGGAGGGTTCTTTTTAATTGGTTATATTATTATAGCAACCACTCTAATATATACAAACAGTAGTATTGGAGGAGAATAAAAATGTTCTTACTATTAATCATATTTTGGGGATGGGCGTGGGGTGGATATACTATATTTAAAGGTATGTATATGATATTTACAGACGTTAAAAACTCAACACATCAAGATATAACTAAATTATGTACTATTGCCACAATATTAGTAACAAGTACATATTTAATAGCAATAACAATAGCACCAGAAGTACGAGCTTTTTTGGGTTGTGCTTAAATAAAACTATCTAAATAAAATTGTAAAAGTAACAATATAGAGGGAGTATAAATTATGTTAGATGAACGAAAACAATCATATATACTAATAGTCTTAACGGAAATAATATCGCTATTCATTCTGTATGTTAGTATGGTGCTTGATAAAGGTTTAGGTAATCTTGATATATTAGTGAATACATTCAAAATTATATCAATAATAGGCTTTCCATCAGCATTTATATTAACAATATATCTTATGAAATCAGCAGAATGTTGGTACTCAGAAAATAAGGAAATAGCTACAGACAAGGATATGTTCTACTTATATACTATAATAATAATATTAATAGTTCTTAGTGCTGTTTTAGTATACGCAGGAATAGATACTATTAGGTCTTTAAAAGAGTTCTTAGGGTCTTTTGGTCATCACAGGGTAGAGGAATTAAAAGTAGTATAAAATATATGAGTGAAGCTTTGATTAAATTCAGGGCTTCACTTTTTTATTAATATCTATAAATAAAACTATAATATATAGAGTTTACAATATAACAACAGGTAAATAATTTATTTTATTTTTTAGGAGGAAGTATGATGGATAACAAAGCTTTAGATTTAGGCATTGAAATTGTAAAAGTGTTAAGAGAAAAGGGAATAGAGGTTGATAGCGGATTAAGCAACAACATCATTCTTAAAGTATCAGAAGCATATGAGACAGGAAAAGAAGATGGTGTAAAAGAAGGTATAGAGATTGCTTGTAAAGAGATGGAAAGAAAACTTTCTACAATAAGAAGCAAGTCTTAGTTTTTCTTGTGGAAGAGTGGGGTTAACCTGCTCTTTTTTTAATTTTGAAGTTATATATAAATAGTTAATATATATAATGTAATGTATAAAAGGAGAATAA
>Ga0183101_1001088_pt1 | contig 21325 bp, 24 predicted proteins | sample Biomet3_FD_127790 | JGI IMG/M metagenome (GOLD analysis project Ga0183101, IMG submission 127790) | Microbial communities from bioreactor (seeded with sewage sludge) at LBNL, California, USA - Biofuel metagenome 3 | ecosystem: Engineered > Bioreactor > Anaerobic > Unclassified ...
CATATATAAATTCACAAAAATCATCTAATAACATTAACTTAAATGATTTTCCTGAAATTGATTTATATATGGATCAAGTAATGCAGCTATTTGAAAGTAAATTAAGCTACACTAAAAGAAATGATGATGACAAAGTTCTTACTAAAACTATGATTAATAACTACGCCAAAGGTAATCTTTTAATGAAAATTAAAAATAAGAAGTATACTAAAAATCATCTTATTTTAATGGGATTAATTTACAATTTAAAAGGTGCACTGTCCCTTACAGATATAAAAACTATCTTGAGCCCCATAATTGATGCTTTTGAAAAAGAAGAAGAATATCCATTACATGACATATATCAATCTTTTCTTGATATATATGATTCAAACTTAGATGATTTAAAATCTTCCTCTACTAAAATTTATGATAATATTACAAATCTAATAAGTAATGAAGATAATTCTTTAGGAGACTATGAAGAAAAACTTCTGCTTATATGCGCATATGTTAGCATGAGTAATCTTTATAGACGTATGAGTGAAAAAATAATAGATGAATGTTTTGGGAGTACCAAAAATTATAAATAACATTAATTTTAATTAAGTAATAATACAAAAATTTAAAATTATAGAAATACTTAAAAATGCAAAAATCATTAATTATATGATATAATAAGCAACATGTAGTTAAACTATTTATACGATGCACAATTAAGGATGAAATTCCAAATTAATTTATGATAACATATTTTAACGATAAAAAGGATTTTTTCCCTAATTGTGCATTATTATAATTAAGAAGAAATGAGGTCGAAATATATTGATAAACGTATCAAATGTTAGTTTGAGATTTGGTGGACGTAAGCTTTTTGAAGATGTCAACCTTAAATTTACTCCAGGAAATTGTTATGGAGTTATTGGTGCTAATGGGGCTGGAAAGAGTACATTCTTAAAAATATTATCAGGTGAGGTAGAACCTAATACTGGTGAAGTTATAATTGCTCCTAACACAAGAATGTCTGTCTTGAAGCAAGATCATTATAAGTATGATAATTTTCAAGTACTAGAAACCGTAATAATGGGAAATGAAAGACTATACCAAATAATGAAGGAAAAAGATGAAATTTATGCTAAACCTGACTTTTCTGATGAAGATGGAATTAAAGCATCTGAATTAGAAGGTGAATTTGCTGAACTTAATGGTTGGGAAGCAGAATCTGAAGCATCTTCGCTTTTACAAGGACTAGGTATAGGAACTGATCTTCACTTTAAAAATGTATCAGAATTGACTGGTGGAGAAAAAATTAAAGTTCTTTTAGCTCAAGCATTATTTGGTAACCCTGGAATACTAATTCTAGACGAACCTACTAACGGTCTTGATTTAAAGGCTGTAAACTGGTTAGAAGACTTTTTAGGTAACTTTGATGGAACTGTTATAGTTGTATCGCATGATAGACACTTCTTAAATTCAGTTTGTACTCAAATGGCTGACGTTGACTTTGGAAAGATAAAAATTTATGTAGGTAACTATGACTTCTGGTATGAATCAAGTCAATTAGCTCTTCAAATGTCAAAAGATCAAAACAAGAAAAAGGAAGAAAAGATTAAGGAATTACAGGACTTTATTGCAAGATTTAGTGCTAATGCTTCTAAATCTAAGCAAGCTACTTCTCGTAAAAAACTTTTAGATAAAATTACTTTAGATGATATTCAACCATCAAGTAGAAAATATCCATTTGTAGGATTTAAACCTGAACGAGAAGTTGGTAATGATATATTAATGGTTAAAGATTTATCAAAAACAGTAGATGGTGTTAAAGTATTAGATAACGTGAATTTCATAGTTAATAAAGGTGATAAAATTGCTCTTATTGGTAATGAAATAGCTGTAACTACATTATTCAAAATATTATCTGGAGAAATGGAATCAGATAGCGGTGAATATAAATGGGGAATAACTATAACTAATGCATACTTCCCAGCTGATAACTCAAAATACTTTGACGATTGCAATCTTTCTTTAGTAGATTGGCTTAGACAATATTCAGAGGAAAAATCTGAAAGCTATATCAGAGGATTCCTAGGAAGAATGTTATTCTCTGGTGAGGAAGCATTAAAAGAAGCCAATGTATTATCAGGAGGAGAAAAGGTTAGATGTATGTTGTCTAAAATGATGCTTTCTAATGCTAATGTATTAATGTTAGATCAACCTACGAATCACCTTGACCTTGAATCAATTACAGCTGTAAATAATGGTTTGAAAGATTATAACAGTAACATATTATTTGCTTCTCATGACCATCAGTTCGTTCAAACTATAGCAAATAGAATCATAGATATTAAAGATGATGGTTCTATAGTTGATAGAACTATGACATTTGATGAATACTTAGAATTTTCTAATTCTAATAAATAATGACTTAACCATATAAATTAAAATTATATGTAATATACTTATAATAAAAAGTTCAGCATTTCTATAAATTGCTGAACTTTTATATTTCTTGAATAAATTATTTTCCATTTAATTTGCTGAATAAGTTATAATCTCTAAATTAATCTTTTATCTTAGCATATCTTCTATTACTTCAAAAACATGATCTACAAGATTATCAGCATATGGTTTAATTAGTTCTTCTACTGAATTAAATGTATAACTATTATTGGTAATCTTAAACATGGAAATATCATTCATTGAATCGCCGACCGTATATAAGCTATCAACGCCTTTATTTTCATCTTCCAAAATCATCATAATTGCATTTCCTTTTGAACAATTCTTCGGAACTATATCTACAAATACTTGATTTCTAAAAGCTTCTATATACTCATCATATTCATTTATTAATTTTTCTCTTACCAATTCTGATTTTTCTATAGATTGAGATACATTAAACACACTCATAATTTGTGAATCTGATACACTACTCAATGCTTCTTCTAATGTTACCCTATTAGAAAAATGATTAAAAAAATCAGCATCTACACCTGAAACATCAACTGATTTATTTTCTATCATATACGTATCATTTCCATCATCATAATATATTAAGGAATCTCCTATATCATAAAAATCAGATATTATTCTATTCTGTATTTTATTCGGTATTGATTTCTCATGTATAATATTGTTTCTGTTATCCATTATCACTCCACCATTACACATAACCAAGTAATCATACTCAAATGGATATTCCTTTAAAATACTATTTACTCCTTTTAAACTTCTTCCTGTTGAAATTATTATCTTATTTCCAAACGCTTTTAGTCGCCTCAATGCTTCTAAATCCTTTTCTGAAACTTTGTTATCTCTAAATAGCGTTCCATCTAAATCACTTGCTAAAAATTTCATTAGTATCCCCCCAGTTCTCTCGTTATTTTATTCAATTTGGTAATAATCGTATATACTACTCATAAAAAATATCTCTCTATACAATCCCTATTTATATTTAATCATCAGTGTAAACTAAAACTGATTATATTTATCTAGAATCTAAAATATAAACTTCATATTTTAAATATATCTATTTATATCTATTCCTAATCCATTCAATGTAAACTTAATAGTACTCTCTATAATATCTTCTAAATTTATCTTCTCTATATGTATAGATTCATATATTGCAGATGAACATAGTGATCCAAAAAATTGGAATGCAATAAGTTCTACATCTCCTTTTTTAATTTCCCCAATTTCCATTGCAGTTCTTATATTAATTTCAATTTCATTTATGTACTTTCGTATCTTATGACGCAATTCATTTTGTCTATGCTCAGTCCCCCACAACTGGCTCATTACTATTTTAAAAAAATCTGTATATCCATATAAAAATGTTAATTGTATTCTACATATTTTTATTAATTTTTCAATAGGACCTATATTGATATTCTGAACTTCAATAACTTGATTTTGTAATATTTGCAATCCCTCCTCAACAATGAAATTAAATATTTCCTCTTTACTCTTAAAATGATAGTATAATGTCCCCTTTACAAGTCCAGCATTGGCAGCTATATCATCCATAGTAGCACCTCTGTATCCAGATTCAGAAAATATTTTTATTGCAGATTTAAAAATCAAGTTCTTTGTTTTGTTCATAACATTTCTCCTCATTTTTCAATAATTACTTATGCTAATATTATCAATATATTATATCATTTAGTTCATTATTAAACCACAATTCTACATATTACTATTTATATCAAAAATGAAACTTTCAGTACATATAATCTTACTTTTGAAATTTTGATTATCTGTGATAAAATTAATATTAAGGTAAAAAATAAACTATGTATGTTACACATAATTTATTCAATATATCAGTTTTTCTATATTATTTACTAAATGATTATTCTATAGATTTAACTAGATATATCTAATTAAAATAAGAAATGGAGGATACTTGTCATAACTGTAACATTATAAATCTTTAGAGCTGTTATCTCTAAATTATTTAATAAAGTTTTGACATTTGTATTTATGATTCAAGTATATAATAGAACTACAAAATCTTATGAAGAAGAACTTATCGCTGGAAAGAAATATATAGAATGGACCTATGAATCACCAGTTGGTAAAACAATTACTGAACTTATTGCAAAGAAAAAATTATTTTCTAAGTTATATGGGAAGTATTGTGATACAAAGCTAAGCAAATCCAAAATTTCACCATTTGTAAATAGCTTTAATATTGATATGACTATGTCGAAGAAGAAAATTAATGAATTTAACTCTTTCAATGATTTCTTTACAAGAGAATTAAATTTTGATGCTAGACCAATAACTTCAGATAATAATATATTAATCTCTCCAGGAGATGGAAGAATAACTGCTTATGAGGATATTGACTTAGATAATATAATTCAAATTAAGGGATTAACTTATAGTTTAAAAGAGTTAATTAATGATGATAATGTAGCTAGTAAATATAAAAATGGAATATGCGTTGTATTACGATTATGCCCTACTGATTATCATAGATTTCACTTTATAGATTCTGGTATTCCATATGAAAATCATCATATAAAAGGACACTATTATTCTGTAAATCCAATAGCTTTAAAATCTGTTCCTAAACTTTTTTGTGAAAACAAAAGAGAATGGTCTTTATTCAAATCAGATAACTTTAAAGATGTACTTCATATAGAGGTTGGTGCTACATGTGTAGGTTCAATAATTCAAACTTATTCTCCTAGAGTTAGAGTAAAAAAAGGTGATGAAAAAGGCTATTTTAAATTTGGAGGATCTACAACTATACTATTCTTTGAACAAGGGTCTATAGAAATAGATGCCGATATTATAGAACAATCTAAATTAGGCTTTGAGTGTAAAGTTTTATTTGGTGAAAATATTGGTACTAAAGTTTTATAAAATAAAAAGAATGGGTAAACCATTCTTTTTATTTTGGCAGAGCGTGAAGAAATGTAACCACACTTTTTAATGGTTTTTTATAGCTTGTACTATATTCCATTAACCATTGATATAACTAACTTCATATACTTTTTATATTTAAATCATTTCTTACTTAATTTACTTTGTTTTCAGAGAATAAGCCCCATGCAATCCCCTTTAACCTTCTAAGATATTATATCTTTTTCTTTATTCCAGTAAATATTTTTAAATCTTTGCAAATCCTCATAAAAATGCCCCCCTTTAATTTCAAAATTTCGCTTGGAGGAAAATTGTTGTCCCCTATACGGTCTACGTCAGCACCCCTCACAATGATTTTATGGGGGGCTATCTGATAAACTCAAATGCTTCATATAAAATCAATACAATGTAATCATCATGCACCGTATACGTATATGATATTTTATATTTATCAAACATACCTTTCTTATGAAGTCTATCTAATTCATTACCTAATTCCTCTCTATCATCTACATTAATATAATGTGTTCCACTATTCTTATTAATTATTTCATACTCAATATTTATTGTTTTATTATCAGATATTAACTTTATATCCATACTAACTCCCCTTTAAATTGGTAATTGAATGTATCATTTCTATTAGGAACTATTACATTGACTTAATTGCCCTCTATATCCCTTTATTACTCATCTTATCCCTACTCATATATTTTGAATGTATAAATGTCTGTGAGTATTACATTCAATAGAATAAATTAAAACTTAACCTTATTGATTAATTCCCTATCACTCTTTAAGCCACTATAGATATATGCAAATACTTCCTCATTGCTCTTATGCCCTAACATTCTTCTAACAAAGTCTATATCCTTAGTGTCATTGTATATGTGATATGCTCCTGTCTTTCTTAGTGAATGAGTTCCTATCCTATCAAGGTTTAAGTATTCAGCCATATCATTTAATATCCTATACGCCTGTGTCTTAGTTATTGGCTTATTCTTTCCCTTTCTGCTCTTTATCAGATAATCATACTTAGGCTTACCCTCACAATACTTATCTAATAATTTCTTTAAGTCTGTTCTTATAGGTATCTCAATAACTTCTTTAGTCTTTATCTGCCTTTTTCTTATTGTAGTCTTACCGTATACATCTACTACCTTAAGGGCTAATATGTCTGATATTCTCAATAAGGTCTTTACTCCCAATTCAAACATTATCATATCTCTTTCACTTCTGTAGTTTAAATACTCCCTACATTCCTGTATCTTTGATTTATCTGTAATAGCATATACCTTCATCTTATCACCACACTTTCAAAATAAAGCCATTACTTAATAGCAATGACTTTACTTTTATATAATTAAATTATTAAAATTGAAAGGCTTATTTAATGCCTGTAATCTTGCATATATGCTTAGGTCTTGTTGTCTTGCAATCCAACATACTGTATATTTGGAAGGCAATCAAACCTTTCTTTAGGCACTCTGTATCTTCAATTATTTTGATTTGTATATTATTTTGAATACCTATTAACATTGCCATTGGGTCAAATACTAAGGAATCACTACCATTAGTGGTGTCATGCTTTAATTGATTACTTACTATTTGTTGTAAGTCTGTTACTGCCTTTGGTGCTGATAGATATTGACCGTCATTTGTCTTTAATAGGCTCAATAATTCTTCTGTTTCAGCATTTATACCATATGCAGTTGGGTTTCCGTTTGCTTGTCTTACTTTGCTGATAGCCTTTATAAAATCATCATAGCCACCACCAGTTGTTGCTGATATTGAATTAATTGCACTATCGTTCATTATTCCCCCTGGGGCGAATGTTTCAAAGCCTGTATTGTCTGCATTTGCTTGACCATATATAAATGCTTTATCTATTGTATTTGCCATTGCTTGGGCGAATACTTGTCTTATTATTTGGTCTAAATTTGTACTTGAATTTATACTTTCAAGTGATACATAAGCATATCCGTAAACTGTTTTTGCTTTTAACTCTACACTATCTAATTCAAAAGAACCTTCTGCCCCTTCTGTTCCCTCTGCTTTAAATGCAAAGGTTGGGTCTGTTTTTACCCTTGAAATTGTCATGTTATTGCTTTCCATTGGAACTACTGGAACACCTGCATTTGTAAATAATGATAAATTTCTTGCTAAATCTATTATGTTTGCACTTAGAACCTCTGGTATTAATACTCCAGTTGAGGTTGTAGTGACTATATTTTTAAATTCTTGATTACTCCACTTTCCAGTAACCATTCCTTTTATTACTGCCCCTAATGCTCCATCTTGATTTAATAACTCTTTTGTCTTTTCGTCTGATACATTAACTCTATCTGCTAATTTATCAGCCTTGTTTAAAAATAAATTTGGCACTTTATTTTCCCCCCTTATGAAATTATTTGTTGAATCTATTACGATAGCATTTTCTACATTTACGCTCTTAGAAGATAAATCTGTTATTATGTGATTGTCTTCTAATGCTCTTTTATTTGCTAACGCTTTGGCACTCTCTTCAGCTTCTTCATTATTGATAAACTCTTTAAATTTTGCTTCATACTTGTTAATCATGTCTTTATTGTCATTATCAAGTTTATTTATCTCATTCATTATATTTTGAAACTCTTCATCGTGAAAACCATCTGCAAATTTTTCAGCCTTATTAATTAATTTTTTTCTTTTGTTTTGATACTCTGAATATTTCATGGCTAAACCTCCTTACTTTTTATTCTTTTTAGTAATTTGGTCTTTTAATTCTTGAAGTTCTTTTTTATTTTCTTGACTTCCATGCTCTATGCTCATATGTGCTACAAGTAAATTTTTTGCCCCTTGAAGTGCTTTTAAATAATCTAAGTCATAATCATGTCCTGAACTTATAACGCTATTTGTTGTTTTTTGTTCAAGTTCACAAACATCATTATAAAGATTTTTTAAATCTTCACCCTTTAAACAGTTTACAGGTAATTCAATTGATACTATTCCTTTTTGTGCTTTGTCTATTCCCTCTAAAAACGAATCTATCGCACCTCTTATCATGTCTGATGTGGTTGCATTCTCACCATATACCTTTCTTAATTTTTCTTTTGCTTCATCTGAAATTCTTAATGTTACAACATCATTTGCCATTAAAAACTCCTCCTTTCACTTTGTATTTTATTCGTATTGTCTTTGTATACATTTATAATACACCTTTGTTTTTTCAAGTGTCAATACTTTTTTAAAAAAATAAAGGTGTTCATCACGAACACCTATATGTTTATTTATATATTTTATTAAATCTTTCAAATGCCTTTGTTATAGTATTTTTTATACTTTTTCTATTCTTATACAATTCATTAGCTGTTTGGGAAATACTCTTTTTTTCTATAAATACCATTTCAATTACTTCTTTTTCATGTGGTTCTAACATAGATAAAATGTTATCTACTCTTTTATTGGCAATTTCATTAATTCTTATTTTCTTTTCTAATGTTTCAATTTTATTCATAACAGAATCATTGTTCTTACATTTGATTGATGTTTGAATCTTTTCATCATAATTAATTGCTCCTATTTCCTCCCCTAGTCTTAATTCTTCAATTTTTAATCTCATATCCTCATTTTCAATTTCTCTTAGTCTATATAGCAATAAGTCCTTTTCTATATTGTATTTTTCCATGTTAAGCCTCCACTACGTACTCATTAATTATCTTTATTGCTTCGTCTAGAATATTATCTAAACTCTTAAACCCACTTAATAACCTAAAGTATCTGAATTTTTCAATTTCAGATACTGAATTGAAAAAGTGTCCTCCAACTGCTATACATTTTTCATATATTGCATATTGTCCATATTGTCCATTTACCACTATTTTCATATGATTACCACCTCTATATATTTAATGTTTTTGCTAATTTAATCCCATCTGATAAACCTTGCTTATAAATTTTGTCATACTCAAAGCCTTCAAATGCTGATGTTGCTTCTTCAAGTTTATTAAACAATTCTCCTGGTATTAATTCTCTAACTTGGTCACATATATTGTCATAGTCCTTAAATAAACTTAAAAATTCAGTATCTTTGTATAGCTCCTTGAACATATCTTCTGTTCTTCTAAATGTAAATGTATCAAATCTTTCATTAAAATTTTTGTTATCCAATATATTCACTCCTTTACAGAAGCACCACAAAGGTGTATAATTATATTGCGAGTAGGATAGTGTACCTTTGTGGATGCTATCCTTTTAATTTTGTTCTTGTAATTCAATAGCCAATCTTTTTAATTTTTTTTCAGCTTCAATTTCTCTTATATCTCCATTACCACAATTAACAGGCACACACATTTCAAATATTCTGCTATTAACTCTTTTATGATATCTGTTTTCTATTTGCTCTATAGATAAATTACTTGTTACTATCAATGGTTTATTACTCCTATATCGTGTATCTATAATTTCATAAAATATAGAACTAAACCATTCTGTGTTCTGCTCTGTTCCTAAGTCATCTAATATTAACAATTTTGCATTTGATATATCCTTTAAAATAGTATTCTCACTTACTCCATTTGAATAATTATCTTTAAATCTTCTTAATAATGAATTGATTGACGTACATATTACTCCAGTACCATTATCCATTAATTCATTTGCTAAACTTGATACTGCATATGTTTTACCTATACCAACACCACCATTTAAAAACATTCCTATATTTTCTTTGTAATTTTCATTAAAATTCCTAAAGTAATTTTTACATACCTCAATAACTTTTCTAGAGCTTTCACTTTTATTCCAATTTGAAAAAGTGCTATTTTGAAATTTAATATCCATCATACATTTTCTTTTTAAAAGCTGAACATATTCTAGATTTTCTCTTTGCATTCTTTTATCTTCTTCAATTTTTCTTTTTTCTTCTAGTTCATTCTCCTTTTTTTCAAGGCATGTACACCTTTTTTTAATTATTTCTATAGTCTTTAGTCCAATTTGTATTGTTCTGTATTCCTGTAATCCTCCACAGTTACTACAAACTTTTTCTATTGAATTTTTTTCCACTTTGTTCTCCCTCCATATAATTAAATTCTCTGATTCCATTGTTATCGTGATACATATAAGTTTTTTGTTGTTTATCAGATATCATTTGTTGATATAATGTATCAAATTGCTTTCTCAGCTTTTCAGTAGAAAGAATATTACTACACCAAAAACTATTATTTTGACACCAATTAATTACATTCTCTATATCTCCTGGTGTCCTTTTATCTATTCTAATAAGCTTATCAATATGGATACACCATTTTTGCAAATCACAATTATTTGCTCTAGACTTACTATCTCTATTTATAATTAAATTTTTGAGTAATAATGAAAGTCTATATTCATTCGTTTCGGATGAATATATATTAGTATTTTTATTAGTATTTTTATTAGTATTTTTCGTGGGTACATTTTGTACTCTACCATTGGGTACTTTTTGTACATTAGTATTAGGTACTTTTTGTACCTTGGGTATATTTTGTACATTAGGTACATTTTGTACCCTATCTAAAATATAATATCTATTCTTTTGTTTTATAGTTTCTTTTCTTAAATACCCCTTTTCTATTAATCCTTTAATATTTTTAACAACATACCTACTATGTGAATAGCTTAAGTTTTTTCTTAATGTCTCCAAACTTGGAAATGAGTATCCTTTTTCTTTGTTATTATATTTTATTAAATACATTAGCGTTAGTTTTTCCATTGGTTCTAAATCTGTAGCTTCAAATATTGAATTGCTCACAATTGTAAATTTTTCATACATTATTACACCTACAATCTAATAAGATTGTCTAAATTACTTATCATTCCTCTAATTGCTTTGAACTGCATTTCATAAGATTTTATTCTACCTTCAAGTTGTGCTATTTTTAAATCTTTTTTTAAGATTTCGTCATTACTTTCAATACCTAAATATTTATTTAAATCCATTCTTGTAACCAAATACTCTCTGCCATTTCTAGTTGCTTTTAGCTTGTTTTCTCTGACATGCTTTTGAATAGTCGATAATGGTAATCCAGTTTCCTCTGCGACTTGAAATAATTTTAACAATTCTTGTTTAGCCATAGATTAAGCCACCACCCTTCCTATATATCCGATTATATCGTTGTATTCATTTTTAAGCATATAGCACCATTCAAAGTCAGCTATAATATTTCCTGGTCTTTTAATTGGTTTAATCTTATCTATATATACATCTACATTCCCACCAACAAAATTAACGTTTAAAGTATCATCACTTACTTGTAATACAATGTTTACTTCACCTTTAACTAATAATCCAAATTTATGATAATAAAATGTACCTTGTTGTAATTGTTCTTTAAGTTCTTCCATAACTGCTTACCTCCATAATTTATTTTTGAAAATCATTGCGATTTACTTTTGTCATTGCTCTGCATTGTCATTTTAGAATTTTATAGATATGGATATTATTAAAATTAATCTTCAAAAAATTTTGTAACTGGAATTTTTAAAGATATGGCTAATTTTCTTAATATGTTAACTTGGACACTCTCTATCCCTTTTCTTTCTATGTTTGATATTGTAAGCCTGCAAACACCAGAGTCTTTTGAAAGTTGTTCTTGAGTTAAATTTCTTTTAGCTCTTTCTACTTTTAAATTCATTTATTCACCTCCAACACTAACAAAATGTAAGACTATATTTATATATTACTCTTACATTTTGTTAGTGTCAATATGTTTATTTCTAATTATATATACTTTTTGTTAGTGTTGATATAAAATATATATTAGAGGTGATACCATGAATATAGGGAAAAATATTAAAAACTTTCGTAAAAATAAAAAATTAACTCAAAAACAATTAGCTGATATTATTGGCGTTAGTGTTGTAACAATACAAAATTATGAAAATGGGCGAAGAGAACCGAATATGGAAACTTTAAAAAAAATAGCTAGTGCCTTAGATATTAAATTGAATGACTTGCTATTGGACGAATTAGATTCATTCACAAATTCATTAAAAAATAATATTGAAAAACTTGCTAATAATAATCCTAAACATGATAATGTTCTATCATCTTTTGAAACAGCACTTTCTTCATTAACTGAAATGAAAAAAACAAAATCAATTGATGAATTTCAACTGGAATTAGATAAATTTTTAAAACAAGTAAACGCAACTAGAGATATTCTTGAAAATAAATTAGCAGTATCAAACGCTTTAGGTACATTTTTTTATAGTAATGCAATTATTAAGAAATTTAATTTTGATTTTAAAAAACTTTCAAATGACGAATTTAACGAAATTTCTCAATATATGTTTTTAGCTATATATATAAAGTTATCAGAAATAATAGCAAGAAATAATAATTTAAAAGAAGGTGAATAGATGGCAAGTTATGAACAGTTATCAAAATATAATTGGAAAGCTACTGTAAGCCTTGGATATGAAAGTGGAAAACAAATCAAAACTCGAAGGCAAGGTTTCAAGACTAAAAAAGATGCTGAAAAATGGGTTACTGATACTTTAGGGAAAAAACATAAAGGATATATTACACCATCAACTAGCAATGTATTATTTAAAGATTATATAAATAAATGGTTTAATGAATATAAAGTTTTAAATGTTAGCCTTAACACTAAAAATGATTATATATACCGAATTAATGCTCATGTAGTACCTATGATTGGAGAATATAAGCTTAATGAATTAACTACTGCTATTATCCAGGACTTTTATAATAAATTGATAAGTGAAAAAAACATGAAGCCAGTATCTGCAAAAAAAGTATATGATATTGTTAATGGCTGCTTAAAATATGCAAAAAAATCAAAGTTAATTTATGATCTACCTACAGATATCGAAAAACAAAAATTAGAAAAGCCTTCAATTGAGTTTTGGAGCAAAGAGGAAATTGACTTTTTCTTAAGTGAAATAAAAGAACATTACTTATATACTCCAATATTCTTGGACGTTCTCACAGGCTTAAGAATAGGTGAATTGTGTGGCTTACGTTGGAGTGATGTTGACTTAGATAATGGTTTTATAGAAGTTAATAGTCAAGTTATACAAGATAGAATCAATAAGGAATTGATATTATCATCAATTTTAAAGACTTCTACAAGTCACAGAAATATTTCTATTCCTCCAGTATTAATTGACCATCTAAAAGCCATTAAGGACGAAAGAAATGCATTAAAGAACGACTTTGTTATTCTAAGTCGTGAGGGTCTTATGTGTAATCCTCGTAACTTATCAATGAATTTTACTAAGACAGTTTCAAAATATAAATACTCAAGTGAAGATATTGAAAAAGAAAATAAAACAGTTCCTGAAAATTATATGCAGCTTAAACAAATATCTTTTCATGGGTTAAGACACACCCACGCAACATTGTTAATATTTAATGGTGAAAACATAAAGGTGGTATCTGATAGGCTCGGTCATAGGGATATAAGTATAACATTAAATACTTATACCCATGTCATGGACGATATGAAAAATAATACTGCTACACTATTAAATAACCTCTTCAAAAGGTCTTAAATAATCCCTTAAAAACTTTCTTAAGGAGAATAATCCCCAAACAATCCCTATTTTGAGCAAAAGAAAAAGCTTAACCTTAGTGGTTAAGCCATTCTTTTTAATAAACTGGCAGAGCGTGAAGGAATCGAACCCTCAATGTACCGTCCGTAGCGGTATGTTATATCCGTTTAACTAACGCTCCATATTCAATTTTTACAACAAGTTTATCTTATCACAAGCGGTTATAATAATCAAGTTTATAATTTGATTATTCTCATAATTTTATAAATTTAATACTATTATTCAACTTAGTCCCATATGCAATTGGGACTAAGTTATCTAAAAATTAGTTTTAATTTTTAGATAACTATCTTTGTTTATGGTAACTTCTACAAATATATATCAGAAAACTCTACCTCAAGAACTTCCACCTTACTTTTAATGTTTAAGCATTTATCCCTATTATTTTCATCATCCTGTAATCTTTCTATTGGTAGCTTAATTATAAATTCACACCCAGCATTCTCTTCACTTTTCAATTCGATACTACCATTGTGAGCTTGAGTTAAGTATCTAACTAAATCAAGACCTATCCCGCTCCCCGAATTCTCAGATTTTTTATTTCTTGAAGATTGAACAAATCTATTAAAAATTGTATTTTGCTCTTCCTTGGGTATTCCAATTCCTTCATCTCTTACCGAAATGGTTAATTGATTTATACTTTTCCATGCATTTATATATATATTGCTTCCTTTTGGCGAAAACTTTATTGCATTAGAAATTAAATTCATTATTATTCTATCTATTGCTTCTGGGTCGACTGCCATTATACACTCTTCAACATTTGTATCAAAAACTAAAGAAATCTCCTTCTGCTTAGCATATTTATCTATAGAAGATATATTCCACTCTATTAAATTAATTACATCTAAATTCTCTCTTTTAATACTATAATGATTTTTTTCTAATTTTGTTGTATCTATTAGATTGTTTACAAGTTTTAATATTTTATATGAATTTCTTTTTATAACATCCATGTGATCCTGGCATTTACCATACTTCTTGATATCTTTATAATCATCCTTGTAACATTGTAAAACACTTAAAATTATATTTAATGGTGATCTTAAATCATGTGAAATATTCAAAATAAAATCTTCTTGATTTTTCTTAGATTCTGATAAATTAATAAGTTTGCTAATTAATTCATCTTTCGATAACTTAATAAGATCATTACTATTTAATATATTCTCCCTATCAATCTGATTATCTTTCAAAATATTAACCTCAACCATTTTTAAATCCCCTTTTGTAATTTTTTTTACTTTTTTTACCATATACCCTTAATATATAATATCATATAACTTCCCAGCTAACAACCATATTAAATAAATTTGATATGATATTTCTAATTCCAAAAGACTATATAATTTGTTTATTTAAGTTTAATAATTGAATATTACAAATTTAGATAATAATTGGAGAAATATATCTATACCATCCTTATGTTACTAAGTATAGTTTCTTATTATTTCATCCTTTATATACTTTAATATCAATATTACATAGGTTAATGTTCCAACAATAAACATAGTATCAAATCTTATATTAGGATTAGCTGTTTCTAATATTATTTGTATTATTAATGGCAATGTAGCCGCATACAAGGTTAAAGAATATAAAGCTATATATTTGACTACCATTCTTAAAAACACTGTAAAAAGCGCTGCAACAATTGATACAATTAAGCAATTAAACAATAAATTAAAAAGTATTATTGAAAAATATGCTACCATTTGATCTACGAAAGATATTATATCTAAATTATAAGTCCTATATTGAACAAATGCACTCTTTAGACCTCCTAATAAGAAACTAAGTAATACTGCATATGAGATTGATCGCACTATTCCTTCTTTCGCATATTTAGAAAAAACCTTTATGTCATATATAGAAGTTATAAGCTTTATAAAAAAATTAGTTCTATTAGTCATTTTCCCCTCCAGATAAATATTGTCTACTTCCATAAGGCCTATTAAGTATATTAACACATATTAAAATTAGTTTAAACATCAAGGTTTATTATTTACTTTTATTGTCAATATTATATAAATAAAAGAGGGCTTTGTAATTAAATAAAAGATTAATGGGCAATATCTTATTCAAATTCACTCTAAATATATTAGTTACTTCATTAGGAGGCATTTATTTGAGCATAAATACATTTTATTATAAAAAGTCAAAAACTAAAAAATTACCTAAAAGAATTATGTATGTACTAGCTTTATTAATAGTATTATCTTCTAGCTGCTTTTACGAGTTATACAGTTATAATAAACTTTTAAATAACTTCAAATCAGATTTTGATAATTATAAATTTTCTGAAGCTAATAATTTATTGATAACTAAACAAAACTTTAATCCATTTAAATTATCTATGATTAGTCATGATGTTTCCAAATATCTTAGAACTAAAATTAATACTTTATCAGATGAAATCCAAGATAAGAAAATTTCTTCTGAAAATGCATTAATTCAGTTTAAGGAAATAAAACGTTATAATCTAGTGAATGATGATGATCTACATGAGGCTTCTGATTCAATAGATTTAATTCAAGATTCTATTAAAAATTATAACTCTGGTATTAATTCTTTTAATAATGGACAATATCCAGAGGCAATTTCATTCTTCAAAAAAGTTTCTGCTTTAGATCTTAACTATACAGATTCACTTATATACTTAGATGAATCAAAAAGTAAACTAAAGGATAATTTATTTGCTTACTGCGATAATTTAATTAGCAATGATTACTATAGCGAAGCTATGTCTAAAATTTCAGACAATAATGACCTTTTGGGTGATGACATAGATGTAAAAGAAAAGATAGCAGATATAAAAGAAAAACAACAAGAATACTTAGATAAAAATTCAGCTATTGCTGAAGCTTCATCGCGTGCCTTAACAACCAATATTACATCAAAAAATATTAATACATTAAACATAGAGAGTTCAACACCTTATCTTATAAACGTAAGCCTTCAAGATCAAAAGACTTATGTTTATAAGGGAAAAGCTGATAAATGGCAGTTGGTTAAAACTTTCCCTTGTTCCACTGGAATAAGTGGAGAGGATACACCTCCTGGATCATTTACTATTAAAGAGAGAGGTGATTGGTTCTTTTCAGAAGAATATCAAGAAGGCGGTAAATATTGGACTCAAATTACTGGAGACATTTTATTTCATTCAGTTCCATTTGCTAAAGACAAAACTACAGTTCTAGATTATACAATGAATAAACCTTCTTCTCATGGTTGTATTAGACTCTCTATAGATGATGCCAAATGGATCTTTACTAACATACCTAGGGAAAGTAAAATTATAATAAAATAACTATTAAAAAAGCAAGAAGACACATATAAATTTATCTTTATCTTCTTGCTTTTATTGTTATTTTACTTAAACATATTTATATTACTTGAATTTCCTTTTCTAAGTAAAATGAATATAAGTACTTATATTTAACCTTTTTACCTGTTAATTTAAATATTGCATCACTATAATAATCTAATTGTTTCCTATACTTCTCTTTAAATTCATCTTCATGACCTTCCATGACGTAATCCGTTTTGTAATCTATAAGTATAATATCCCCATTATATTCAAAAAAACAGTCAATTATTCCTTGTAATCTTATCTTTTCATCCTTATATATATTATCAAGTGTTTTATCTACTTCTAAACTGCTTATCTCTGTATAAAAAGGTATTTCCCTATAAATCTTTTCTCCACTACAATTTAACTCAAGAATTTTTTTCCCTAAATCCGACCTAAAAAAACTCAGTATTTTAGTAGGATTAATTACCTTTAATTCTTCGCTAAGCAAAAGCTCCTTTTCAAATAATTCGTGTAATTGTTCTTTAATTTCCTCCGTAGATGATACTCTATTAAAATCTATTTTTTTCATTACAAAATGAACTGCAGTACCTTTTTCTGAAGGAGTAAGGCCTTTCTTTTCTTGAAGAAATTTAGGGATAACTTTTACTTTTTCTCTGTATAATTGTTCAGTATCATCATCTTCTTCTGCATGCCTTCTCTTTAAATCTGAAACTGAAATATTACTTTTAATTGTTGTTGAAGCTTTAAATGGATATTTATATGATAATATTTTATCTACTTCTTCATATATAGACTTATCATATGGTTTATTATTTATTATTGTTAACTCATATTCTTCACCTTGTTCTAGCACCTCTGTCTTTGTCTTATCAATCAAGTCACCTTTATTCCAAAAATTAATTTTCCACCTAGAATTATCATCCTTTAATATTAAATTTTCAGTTCCAAAACTTTCTGATAAAACACTACCATCTCTATGTTGACATAGTGACATACAAATCCAATCTAAATATGACTTTCCTTTTAAAACTTCCGAAGGGGATATACGATTATAATCTAAAGATGCCGATCCTAACCATTTTTCAGCTGATTTTTCAAGATTTCCTACTGTACCTGTCATAATCAACTTTTCCTTTGCCCTAGTACATGCTACATACAGTATTCTCATTTCCTCCGATAATGTTTCAAATTTCATCTTTTTCTTTATTGATTCCTTAGCTAAAGTTCCTGTGCTAAACCTTTTTTCTATATCTATAAAGTCTGGCCCAAGTCCTAGTTCGTCGTGGTACAATATGCTTTTATTTAAATCCATAAGATTAAAATTCTTTCCTAACCCACATAAGAATACCACAGGGAACTCTAATCCCTTACTTTTATGGATACTCATAATTCTTACTACATCCTCATTTTCACCTAATACTTGAGCACTTCCCATGTCACCTGAAGATTTTATAAGTTTATTTATAAAATTTATAAAATTAAATAATCCCTTAAAACTCGTTTTCTCAAATTGTCTTGCTCTTTGAAAAAGTATTTTTAAGTTTGCTTGCCTAAGTACTCCATTGGGCATAGCTCCAACATATCCATAATAAGCAGTATCCATATATAAATACCATATAAATTCATCAATTGCCATATAAATCGATTTATTTCTCCACTTGTCAACGGAATTAATAAAATACTTGCATTTAGCTATTAATACATCAGAATAAGACTCATTAATTGAATGATAAGATTCTTCACTTATATATTTTATATTTTCATAAAAATAATTATCTTTGTTTACAAGCCTAATATCACTTATTTCTTCTGCTGAAAATCCCATAATTGGAGATCTCATTACTGATATTACTGGAATGTCCTGCATTGGATTATCAATAACCTTTAAAAGAGAAATTATTGTTCTAATTTCAATTGATTCAAAATAACCAGATCCTGTATCTGCATACACTGGAATTCCTTCTGCACTTAACTCATCTAATAATGAATCTGACCAGTTTTTAGTAGCTCTAAGTAGAATAACTATATCCCTATATTTTAATGGCCTATATTCACCAGATTCCTTATCTAAAACTTTAAAGATTTGTTCATTTTCATTTTTTGACATTAGTTCTTTAATTCTCTTCGCAACGATTCTACCTTCTAAAATAACATTATTTATTTCTTCCTGTTCCTCATTATCTTCTACAACCGTTTCATTATAGCTTTTATCAATTATATTAACTTCAATAGGGCCTCCAATAATTGTATCTTTTAATTTATTTTCCTTAAAGTCTGCACCTAAATTTAGAGCTTCCTCATCTGTATATTCTAACTCCCCAACAACTTCAGACATTACTTCTTTAAAGATGTAATTTACTCCATCTATAATTTCTCTTCGGCTTCTAAAATTTTTATATAATTGAATTTTTCTATTCGTTCCATTACTTGAATCATATGTATTATATTTTTCAATGAATAATTCAGGTTTTGCTTGTCTAAACCTATATATACTTTGCTTCACATCACCAACCATAAATACATTGGGATTATCATCGTTTTTTCTGGATACTAGGTTTATTATTGTTTCTTGAACGTTATTTGAATCTTGATACTCATCAACAAGTACCTCATCGAAATATTCTTTAAAATTCATTGCAATGCTTGATGGAATTATATTATTCTCATCATCATAATCACTTAATATTTTTAAACATAAATGTTCTAAATCATTAAAATCTAATATATTTCTTTCCCTTTTTCGTTTACTAAACCTAGCACTAAATTCTAAAACTAATTCTATCAATTTTTTTATGTAAGGATATGCCCCTTGAATATTCCTTAACATTTGCTGTGGATTTACTGAATATGCATTATTTAATAATTCAGATATTCCTTTTTTAACATCATCTCTAATTTTTTTTACAGTATTTTGGGATTGCTCATCTGAAACCTTATCCTTTTTTATAGATTTTAATCTACTGAATTGTATTGATGATAATGAATTAAACATTTCCTCAAGTCCATTATCAGTAGATTCATAAGCATTTTGTATATAACTTAATTCCATTAATAAGTTATCCATATAAGGTTCTAATCCATCAGTTTTGCTAGTAACCTCAATGGCCTTTTCTAACATTTTAACATACCCATTTAACTCAATTTTTACACTTTGAGCTAAAACTCTTACCCAATTAGTTCTATCCAATTCATCTAATTGTTTAATATTAAAGGCCTCTGCGCTATTAATAAGCCACCTTTCAGGCCATGGACCTGACATTGTAAAGTTATATAAATCTAATACTAAGTTTTTTAAATTATTATCATTTTTATAGCTGCTAAATATCTCAACCAAATTAGTGAACTCAATATCTTCTTCCTCATATTTATCTTCGAAAAGTTCTTCAATAACTTCCGATTTAATTAGTATTCCCTCAGTCTGATCACCTATTCTAAATGATGGATCTAGATCAATCCTATGGTAATTATTTTTAATTACATCTAAGCAAAACGAATGCATTGTAGTGATATTAGCTCTATTTAACAGCGTTAATTGCCTCTGTAGATTTTTAGACCTAGGATTATTCTCTAATTCCTTTGATATCGCATCTGCGATCCTTTCCCTCATCTCGGCTGCTGCTGCATTAGTAAAAGTTACAACCAATAACTTATCTATATCAACCGGATTCTCTTCATTAGTAATTATTCTTATAATCCTCTCTACTAAAACAGCAGTTTTACCTGAACCCGCTGCCGCTGCAACTAGTAAATTACAATTTCTCGTTTCAATTGCACTTAACTGTTCATCAGTCCATTTTGTATTACCCATATATAAATCTCTCCTGTACTAATTAAAATCGTTTTAACTGTAAGAAAACCTAATTAATTTTAATCAAAAATATACTAGATTCTTTTATATTACTATACTTCCTCATTTTCAACTTTAATTAATTTATTAGAATTATCAATTTCTTTTTTTATATTATTCCATATATCATTTGCAGATTTGTTTATTATAATTTTGTATTTATTATCTTTTATCTCTGTATCAAATTGGCATATTGATGAAAAATCACA
>Ga0183101_1001504_pt1 | contig 21307 bp, 14 predicted proteins | sample Biomet3_FD_127790 | JGI IMG/M metagenome (GOLD analysis project Ga0183101, IMG submission 127790) | Microbial communities from bioreactor (seeded with sewage sludge) at LBNL, California, USA - Biofuel metagenome 3 | ecosystem: Engineered > Bioreactor > Anaerobic > Unclassified ...
CGAGTTTGTTCGAGTGTTCTTTTTCAAGAAGAACTGCTCTCTTGGTGAAATCCGATGTAATATCGCCAACCTTTTTCGGGCCGGTGCAGTTAAATAAGCGAACCCGTGCCGTCTTAATTCCGTAATTTCGGAAGTATTGGAAGCAAAGAAGATCCTCGGCCGCCTTGGAGACACCATAAGGATGAAGCGGCAGCATTGGGCAATCTTCTTTAGGAAGATGGTCAGGGCTATAAGAAAGTAAGGCTTCGCCATAAATGGCAGAAGAAGAGATAACTACCACCATCGGATCGTATCCAGGATGCTTGGCTTTAGCGTCACGAATGGCTTCAAATAGGCCAATCGTTCCGTTCACGTTCACATCGACCGTGTAATAAGGATCCTTCCAAGAGACGACCGGGAAGCTTTGGGCGGCGAGATGGAAAATCTTATCGGGAAGATAATCATTGATCCACGCCTTCATCGCTTCGTGCTTCCGAACATCAAGCTCGAAAAGACGAATAGACGGATCGATTTCTTTGATATCCGTGGTCGGAGTGTAATAAGACCCCACCACTTCATAACCATGTTTCTTTAAAGCTTCAACGAGATGGGAACCAACCATGCCCCCGGCGCCAGTAACGTATGCTTTCATAAAGACCTCCGTAATTTGGAATCTTGTTAATTGTACCATTCCCGAATAGACGCATGAAAACGAACTCCAACATAAAATCCATTAGAGTCTTAAGTCAAATAGACTGATCAGGCTTATTTGCCTTCAATGTCCCAAGAAGAATCAGATTTTTTAATGGCATGCCCGCACTGATCAAGATATTCTTCGGCGGTCATTTTCTTTTCGGTACCTGAAGCGGACCGTTTATCGAAAATAGCGAAACACGTTAACAGAATCAGCCAAATATCGGTAATGAAAGAATAACGGCGAATATACATTAAGTCCCAACGAAGCTTATCTTCGTAGTCAGTGTGGTAATTGCCGCGGACTTGAGCATAGCCCGTTAAGCCAGCACGAACATTAAACCGATAAGCGTAAGCCGGCGTCTTTTTAAGGAATTCGTTCACAAAAACTGGGCGCTCCGGACGAGGACCAACAATGGACATATCGCCTTTAAGAATGTTCCAAAGTTGAGGGAGTTCGTCCAAACGAGTTTTCCGAATGAATTTGCCAAATTTTGTTAATCTTTTATCGTCTTCCGTCATTAAGACAGCACCCGTTTGTTTCTCGGCATTTACGATCATAGACCGGAACTTATAGAGCATGAACGGCCGGCCGTTCATCGTGATGCGCTCCTGTTTATATATGGCGGGACCGCCATCTTGCATATGAATAATGAGGGCGGTTAAGCCAATGAGCGGGCTAAGAACAATGAGCGCTAGAATCGAACAGAAGATATCGAACGCTCTTTTAACAATGCGTTGAGGCAAAGTGAGCTTTAAGGGTTGGGCTTCGAGCATCAAGATATCATCGGCTTGACTAATATCGGGCTTCATTCCGGCGATTTCGTAAGTATTGGGGACAATGTAGGCAGTTTTATAGGTTTCGGCAACCGCATAAGACATAAAAGTATTTTTTAAGTGGGAGCGAAGGTGTCTGCCCACATAAAGGACATCGGAGGAGTCGATGGCCCCTTTGACCGCATCTTCGTCGATGGCTAGGTCGTTTGCAAAAAACACACGAATGGTATCCTTGTTTCTTCCGCCTTTTATCATTTTTGAAGCAATCAAAAGAGCTTCCTCTTTTTCAGAAACTACCACCACGACTCGAGGTGCCTTGGAGTAGAACTGCAAAAGGGCGGAGCGGACGACAGGTGCAAGAATGGAGTAAATGCCAAAATCGATAAAAAAGAATTTCATCGTCGCCCAATAGCCGGAAAAATACACAATGAGCCAAATGCAGGCGTCGGTTAATCCGGAAATAACAATCGAACCCCCGAAAGAAGAAGACACGCTTTTATAGAAAACGGAATTTTTAGCAAAGGCTTCCGAAAGGATCTTCGACAAGACCATACCTGCAAAAATACCGATCATCCAATAAAGTCGAGTAGCAGAATCATCAATATTGTCAGTCTTCACGCCAGCCCAAACACAAATAAAATAAGACAAAACAACCGACCCCGTAGCGAGGAGGGTCAATAAAAGATACTCATACGCCCGAAAGGTTTTCTTCCGATTGTGACGGCGTTTAGTTTCAATTCCTGTCGTTTCCATTTAAATGAACAAATTATACTACTTTGCCGATTGGTTACTTTAAAGACCCAATTGGATGAATCAACGCTTTGCTAGCGTTTCTAATTCCGTTTCGAGACGATCGAAAAAGGATTTCCGGTCGAAATGAGACTTTGAATAATTCTGAGCATTATTGGCTAAGGCATTCTTTTCCGTTGAACTCATCGAGGCAATCTTTTGCATCAGCTGAGCTAGGCCCAAGAAATCTCCGGAATCCACAGAATAGCCACATTCTGCTTCCGCGATGATTTTGGGAGTGGCTCCATTGGCGGCACACAGAATTGGTTTTCCATATTCCATATAAGATTGCAGTTTGCCAGGAAGAACGTATCTTAAGAAAGAAACATCCGATAAAGTCACAAGCAAAGCATCGGCAGATTCATAAGCTTCCGGCATACTTTCCAAAGGCATATTTCCATGGAATACTACATTGGAAATCTTCAGCTGTTCTGCCATCCGCTGGCAGCTTGTCATATCAGACCCTGCCCCAATGATGTGAACTGAAATCTCGGGATCCTTTTCCAATTGTCGAGCGGCCTTAAGGAGGCACTCGATGTCCTGCGCCATTCCAACGTTTCCCGCAAAAACGAAATTATGTTTCGTTGAGCCAGGCAAAAGAGGGTTGGCTTTTTTTGAAAAGATATCTTCGGCGTATTGAGGCAAATAATCCATCTTTGTTTCAGGAACAAGATCGACCTGATTAAGATATGAAAGATAATCTGGAGATGTAACTAAGATACGATTCACCGCGTTATACAGGGACCGTGACACCTTTAGGTAATGGCGATAGATAGGCTTCGTTATTCCGTTACTTGTTACCCCGCGAGCGGCCAAGCTCTCCGGCCACAAATCGTAACAGTACATTAGCACAGGCTTGTTCCACTTCTTTCCATAAACAACCGCGGGTTGAACCTGCATTACTGGCGAAAGCTGATTAGAAAAAACAACGTCAAAATCCCCAGCTAAAGTCTTAATTAACTTCGTCGCCTTATTGGCAAAGCTCATGTATTTAGCGAACAAATTAAAATCTCCACGTTTCCTAGGATGGTCAAAGACTCGGAGGATCGAAACTCCATTGTGGCTCTGAATCCACTTGGTTGAATCTCGATATTCAGGAAGAAGATTGCCACTAGCGTCGTTAGGCACCCCGCAGACTACGGTGACACGTTGACCACGGCGTACCAATTCTTCAGCAGCATCAACAATACGCCAGTTCTCTGGCCAGTACTGCTGTGAAACAATCAAGATATTCACGAGATGAACTCCAAAAATAGTTTACTCTTAAAAACCAAAATGTCATTTCCTCGTTGGAGTAACCATCCGATAGTGGCATTTTCATTTCTTTTTTTGATTAGGATCTCCCCCGGAAATCACGTTCAGCTGAGGAAAAAGCGTCAAGACACTATGGTAGAATTCAAAGTAGTTGATGGCGTAATTCGAAGAAATGTCTATGATAAAAGAAACTCGGACAATAATTTGTAGTAAACTATCAATATTTATTGTATTGGTAGTTCTGTAACATTTTTGTTGTAAAGGAGACCAAAAATGAAAATTGCAGTAGCGGGAACGGGGTATGTTGGTTTGTCGTTGTCTGTTCTGCTGTCCCAGCACAACGAAGTCGTCGCTTTGGACATCCTTCCTGAGAAAGTTGCGCTAATTAATCAAAAAAAGTCCCCAATCAAAGACAAAGAAATCGAAGAATATTTAGCCAATCGGCCGTTACATCTAAAAGCTACAACAAACCCTACGGAGTGCTACCGAGATGCTCGTTTTGTTATTGTTGCCGTTCCTACGAATTACGATCCTAGCAAAAACTATTTTGACACTACCGCCGTTGAAACTGCAATCCGTACCATTCTTTCAATAAACACCCAAGCAACCATCATCATAAAATCAACAATTCCAGTTGGCTATACCGAAAAGGTGAAAAAAATATTCAGCTATCCGCGCATTCTTTTTTCGCCTGAATTCCTAAGAGAATCCAAGGCGTTATATGATAATCTTTATCCCTCGCGAATCATCGTCGGCGTTGATTCAAACGATCTATCAATTATTAAAGAAGCACAGACTTTTGCCAAGCTGTTGCAAGAAGGTGCCTTGAAAGACAACATACCCACCCTTCTTATGCCTCCGACCGAAGCAGAAGCAGTCAAGCTGTTTTCAAACACCTATCTAGCTTTGCGAGTTGCTTACTTTAATGAACTTGATACTTATGCAATGTCAAAAGGACTTGATTCAAAATCAATTATATCAGGTGTTTGTTTGGACCCTCGGATTGCGTCTTACTACAACAATCCTTCTTTTGGCTATGGCGGTTATTGCTTACCAAAAGACACAAAGCAACTATTGGCGAATTACAAAGATGTCCCTGAAAATCTAATCTCAGCAATCGTCTTGTCCAACTCGACACGCAAGCAGTTTATTTCTGATCAAATCATTTGGCGCCTTGAGGATGTAACACGGGATAAGAATAAGCCCGGTGTTGTTGGAATCTTTCGCTTAACAATGAAGGCAAATAGCGATAACTTTCGTGACTCGTCCATTCAAGGGATAATGGGCATTCTACAGGCAAAGAATATAAAGATGCTAATCTATGAGCCGATGCTTAAAGAAGCCAACTTCATGAGCGTCCCTTCAATTCAGTCTCTGAGTGATTTTAAAGAAAAATGCGACATAATCGTCGCAAATCGAAACGATCCCATGCTGTTTGATGTGAAAGAGAAAATTTTTAGTCGGGACTTGTTTGGCTGTGACTGATCAAGCTTCCTTGTCTTTGTCCAGCTGATTCAGCAGATAATCGGTTCGATTTTTACGAGTATAAAGAATCCTCTTATTAAAAAAGGTACAAGCATTTTGTAAGGAGCAAAGTAGAGCGGCAATCGGCCCTAAATGTTCTTGCCGCCGAAAAAGTCTGTAATGATATTTGATCAGGGATAGTTTAGATACATGAGAAAGCGAACCGGCATGGATTCGGTAGCAAGCAACCACTTCGTTAAACAAATAACAGGGGCTCTTTCGGGAAAGCTGGAGCCACATAGCATAATCATTTCTTTTCCTAATAGTAGGATCCACAGATAAATCGGGCATAAGTTGTCTCTTATAAATCACGGATAAACATCCAACATAGCTGCCAGTAAGCATCGTATGACGAGAGATCTTTTTTGGGCCAGAGCACACCACGTTCAAAGGCCGTCCATCTTCGTCGATCTTTGAATATTTTGCATAGCAAAAGTCGATTTTTCGATCCACCATATAAGCAAGTTGCTTAACAAGTTTATCTTTTAGCCAAACATCGTCACCATCAAGAAAAGCGACCCACATTCCAGAAGCAAAATTCAAGGCGACATTACGAGAAAAAGCTGCGCCTCTATTTGTTTCATTTTGGAAAAAACGAATTCTAGGATCGTGGAACGACCGAATTATTTCAGCAGAATTGTCTGAAGAAGCATCATCGACAACAAGAATCTCAAGATTTGAATAGGATTGATTCAAAATAGAAGACAAAGTTTGAAAAATAAAAGGGCCGTCATTATGAACTGGGCAAATGACACTCACTTTACCCAAATCAGAAAAAGAAGAATTTCTAATTTCCATGAGATGTTTTGCCCTCCGTGCAAAACTCTTCTAGGCGATCTGCAAAAACGGGCAAACTCAATTCACTATCGGCAGTTTTGCGAGCCTCCTGACGCAAACGCAAATATGCATCTTGAGGCATGGAAAGCGCCTTTAGGATCCCGCTTGAAAACGCCTCGGGAGAATCATCATTAAGAAGCAACCCGTTCTTGCCATCGATAATAAAATGGCCGACGTCACCTGTGTCGTTACAAATTGGAGGGACGCCCGCAGCCAAACTTTCAGAAATTTTGGTCGGAAAACCCGCTTTAGAAAAACGTTTATTTTTGGGCTTGAGCAAAAGGGAATAATCGACCATCTCGTATAACTCCATTACTTTTTCGTGACGAACTCTTCCAAGATAATGGCAGAATATTTTTGACTGACTGAGTTCTTCCTTTGACAGCCCAAGTTGGAGCATTTGCTCTTCATTTGCACCTGCAAGCCAAAAGGAGATATTTCGCTGCAATTCTAAAGGTAAAAGAAGGATGCCTTTAACTGCATTGACTATAGTGTCACGGCCACCTTGTGGAACTCCAGCATAAAGCAGGTACAAACCCTGATGGGGATATTTAATAAAGTTATTAGAAACAAATGTAATTTTGGAAGTATCAAAGAAAAAAGGAATATACACTGTAGGGATTCCTTTTTGCGAGAAAAATTGATAAAGGTATGAGGATATGGCCGTAACACGACCTTTTTTAGCGTAATAGTTTATGGTCGCGTAATTTGGAAGATAGTTGATAAAAAAGCCTAAGAAATCTTGCTGAGAGATAACTTGATATTCGACAATGTCAAAAAACAAATGAATGTGGCGTTTTTTGCATAAACGGATGAGATAGGGGATGACAAAGCCCGGAAGTTTTTGGTAGACGAATAGCCCGTAAATGTTTGGATCGTTTGCAAAAATGTTGTTTAAGATCCTTCGAAATCTTTTTTTAGGAAAAGCAAAGGCCGCTATTTTTTCCTTTTTATCATTACGCAAAGAAGAATTATACAAGGAGAACAATTCGTAGCCAGACCTCACAGTCTGGTGCGAGAACGGAGGCATGGCCGCTTGACCAACCGCATAACATTTATGTCCATGCAAAACAAGAGCATCAATGAAGCTGCTAATACGTAATCCGCTTGCGCTTTGATCGGGCAAACTGGCAATCGACAAAAAAACGAAATTCCGTTGTTCCATATTAAATGTTAATAGTGTATGACAAATCAACTTGTTTTGCCTTACTTTGTGTCCTTTTTTGAAAAGGGAGCCTCTTAAAGAGCAAGAAAACCAGCGTCCCTTCAACAAAAACAAAAGCAAGCAACGAAAGCCAGGAACTTATCGTCGAAAATAAAGAATAATAAAGCCCCCCAATCAAGAAAGGTTTGCGAAAAGCAAAAACGCATATTATCAAAGAAACGATCGGGCAGGCAACAAGAAGGATTAGTTGCTTTAGATTTAAGTAACCTTTTTTTAAAGCAAAATGAAAAAGAACAAAAAAGGCAATTAAAAAGGAAAAGCCTAAGACAGACAAAGAAATTGAAAGAACAAGTGAGTGAGAATCCATGGCCGAAGATAACTGTTGAAACGAAATACCGTTGTATGTTTTCTTGTTAGCGGGAAGATCTGGGAAAGATATCTTAAAACCATATTGATTAGAATAAAAAAGGAAGTCTTCATAAATCATTTTATTCGTTCCATGTGTCCAGGAAAGTGAGAGGTCGATTTTTTCGAATGGAATTAGGGAATCGGCTCCAGTTAAAAAGAAACAAGGGGAAGTAAAATTAGAAGCATAAAAATGATTTAGGTACACTCCAACTACGGATTCGGAATAAACGCCGCCTACAACTAATAGTATCTTTTCATCTCCTCTCGTTGCCAGTAGCGAAACGCCAACAACGTTTGAAAGATCTTTTTCCCCGGATTCAGCCAATATAGAACTAGCCATTTTGTCGCTAATGACAATCTGGTTCGGGGCAGAAAAGACATTAGTAAGAGGCTCGGGCAAAAGAATTTTTAACAAAGTTGTCGAAACCAAATCCGATGTTTCTGTGTAATTTGTGCCAAGAAAATCTGTTGTATATATACTGCCCTTATCTGTAGTTAACTTCCATTCAGAAGATACCGGAAACAGAGCCGAAAGGGATGAATATTTGCTCACGTTGTGGCGTTTAAAAATAGTGTCCCATTCATCGCTGGATAATTCCGAATTTTTGCAACTTGAAGAGGCCAGGAGTGAGGAATTGGCATCCTTTGAAAAAAGATGCGCATTAGAAAAAGCCGCCAAGTTGCTGTCTTGGTTGGATAGGCCAACACCAACACCAATAAATGGTACAAACAACAAACAAAGAATGGACATAATCAAGATATAAAGAGCGATTTTATTTCCTTTATTTTTCAACACGAGAAGGCGCCTCCGGGATCAAAGCGATCTTTTTATGAATTAGCTGTGGAAGGGCAAATAGGTATGGAAGATAGCAGGCTCCGTCAATTAAAACAATCAAGCACCAAGAGAGCGGGTTTTCTTTCCAAAGCAAGCATAATGTATAAACCAAAACCATTTTCACGGCGGCAGAAGCCAATGTAATGATGGCCTGACCTTTAATAATCAGCAAACCATTGCAGACAATGATGAGAGCGTCGCTAAACAAGTAAGCAAAAGAGTACATGACAAAAATAAACATATAAAGGTAATTAACTTGAAGCGAATAATCTCCAAGCCAAACATTAAAGATCAATTGCAAACACGCTCCAGCGACAAGGCAGAACGCAAACAAAGCTCCAGCAATAACGAGGCACATTTTCAGGTATTTTTTGATACCGCGCTTGTCTTGCTTGGACCAAGCCGTCGATACGGCTGACCAAATGGGCTGTTGCACAACTGCGCCCATTAAACTAATAAAGAAGGTAAAGATTTTAGAATATTTTGTATAAGCAACAACATCGGCGCTGGAAAAGATACTGGAAACCAAAAAGGAATCCGTTTGTGAAAGTACAAAAAAGCCAATTTGTATCCCAAAAAACGCAATACCGACGCCCATTACTTTGCGGCAAATATCCCAGCGGAATTTATGAAAAGAGGGAAGCCATTCTCTTTTGTGTTTATGGGAAAAGAAAATGAAACTTGCTACAAAAAGAGGAACGTTGACAGTCAAAGCGTAAACAAAAGCGGCCACCAAAAATCGATTGGAAAAGGAAAAGGACGATGATATTGAAAAGAAAGCCAAAAGAGAGACATTGGAAATTAGCGCGAAAGAAGATGCAATGGCGCTTCTTCTCACGGCATAGAGAATATAAATAATGTTTTTAAAGACGAATTCAAAGAACAAGCCAAAGGAAAGGACTGTCATGGCCAATTTCATCTCAACAGGATTAAGAGCGGAAACGGGTACTTTCAAAAGCGAATTCAAATCAACGGTCCAGATTAAAACCATCAAAACAGCTAAAAAGAACAGACTTATCGCAAACGTTCCAATATAGGTCGATGAGATTAAAGAGGACTGCGCTTTCTCATCGTGATTGTCAATGGCTTGACCAAGTTTACTCCGAAGACCACTACCAAAACCAAAATCAAAGAGAAGTGTCCAAGAAAGAACGGAAACAACGGTGAGCCAAGCACCATAGAGATCGTCTGAAACAAAATACCGATTATAAACGGGGATAGCGACAACACCAACGAGCATTGAAGCACCTTTGACCAATAAAGAGCCATTCAAATTTCGAGCCAAAGACCCATCTCCGCTTTTCGCAAACAGCAAGTTCCGCCCTTTATCAGGCTCTGGAGTAGAAGTCGAGAGATAGAGCGTCCCAAAAAGACCTTCTTTTTGACAATAAGAAGCGAAGAGCAAAAAAATAGAAAGATAAGCTATATTTTCTAGATTAAAAAGTAAGAGGCTGAAGAGGGAAACAATTATTCGAGTGGAAAAGTTCCAACGTTTGACAAAAAAGGGGGCAACAAGAATCAGCAAGCAATACAGCAGTCCCGGAATTCCAAATGACGCCGTGAAAAAACCAAAAGAAGAAGTAGCGCTGTCGACCGTCGTAGCATCCACAATCGAGGAATAGGTAGAAAACGCAACTTGGGGTCCCAAACCTATCACAGGTTTTTTTAAAAATACCAAGAAAAAATAATAAGGGGAGTACAACCGGGTCGTAAACGTCACTGAATCCAAACTAATTTTGGATAGGAAAGTAGGAAACATCTTTTGCAGATTGGGGAGCAAGAAAACAAGTAAGAGAATCGCACACGCAATTGAGGAAAGAAGAATCGAAATCCGAATAATCCTGATTTTTTTACTTGGATTCTCAAAGAGCAAAGCAGCGAATGAAAGAAGCCCAAGAAGGATGCCTCCGGTTGATCGAGACAGTAAAAGACATATTCCAAAAATTCCCCAATAAAGATATCTTTTTTTCTTGATAAATAGATTAGTCAATAAAAGAGCAAGAGAAAGAACGGCCCCAAAAATGCTGGGCTCCCAAAAGGGGCCTGCCATTCTAGTCGAAATATCAACCCGGTAATTTGCTGCTCGCAAGACGAAGCAAACGAAGCCATAGTTATAAACAATCGTCCCCTTATCTGTTATAAAAAGATTTAAAGCGAATGACGTCGGAGCAAAAAAAGAAAACGCGAAGAAACACAAAGAAAGAATGCACAAGATGGCTAAAAACCGGAGAAATCCGCGAACAAACGTGTCAAAAGGAATAGTCGCAGTACAAAAAAGGCAAGTCAAAAGAAGGCAAACAAGTCTAATGATTCCGTTAATATTTGACCCACTAGAAGCATTAATACAGCATGACACCGCAAAAAAAAGGAATAAGCAGAGGAGAGCTATCCAAGTCCATTTAGGCTTAGGAAGTTTTCGAGTCGCGAAAGCACTTTTGATTTTACTGGTGTTAACGTTTAGCAAAAAAAGGCAAAACGACATCAATGTAAGAAATAAAAGAATGATGGCTATTGCCCGTTTTGAAAACACAAACTCGGCTAAAGAATAGCCACTAGTTAAAAGAAACAAAATTCCGAAAAGGGTGATTTCAAGCACAGGAATAAATTTATGAAAATCAAGGGCACGAAAAAAAGCAGTAAAGGAGCACCAACGAGTTTTGATTAACTCAGTCACTTTCATGTCATACCATCAAAGATGGTAAGTTCAGTCTAAAGATGCCCCTAGGAATTATCAAGTCATTTATTGGAAGTGGTGTCCATCCATCTATCGAGATTGGCAAATATTTTGTCGAAAGAAAATTGATCAAAAGAATTAAGACTGTTGCGTTTCATTTCGTTACTCTTTTTTGAGTCATCCAGCAATAACAACAGATGATGAGTAATTTCATTGATGTTTCCCATTTCAAACGTATAACCTTGGCCACCTTCTGAAATTAACTCCTGAATGGAGGGGATCCGCGAAGCTAAAATGATCAAGCCAGAAGCAAATCCATCAACAACTGTTCCTGGGAAGCCTTCAGTAAAGTAATGGGTCGGGAACAAAAGAACATCATAATTTTGAAGAATCTTGACGCTGTCGAGAGGAGGAATCAGCCCACCATACGAAATCCCAGCCGAAAAGGATGCTTTTAATTTTTCAAAGCGGTCTTCATAATCGGGTTCAACCTGACCAAAGATAGTAAGTTGAAACGAATCCCTTTTCGCTTTGGCATTGGCTATATTGACTGCTTCAATGGCATCTTCAATTCCTTTCATTGAGTTGATGCGAGAAAATGTACATACGCGAATAGGGAAATGAATAGGTTGAAGGGAATTTTCAGGGAGCGGCGAAACATTTTTTGAATTTCTCAAAATAGAAACATTGTTCATACCCAAAAGATTTAATTCGGTTTGCATATGCCGAGTTTCCACAAAAACTTGTGTGTATTTAGAAAGGGTGGCAAGCAAATGGCGTTTTTTCGAAAGTAAAGAAGGGAGCCACCCTCCAACTACAGCATAGAAGATTTTTTGTTTTTTTGTTTTCGATAAGAAATAAATGAGGGGACCAAAAATCCGAATGCCCCGGCGGGCGGGACAAATAATGATACTCTCCGATTTTTTGATGGTTCGAATCGTTTGAATCAGCATTCGAGCTGGATGCTTTTTCCACCCCAAAGTATCGACACAGGTCACATTTTCGGGACCATATTTGGACTGACAGTGTTCAAAAACCCCTCTAGTTTTGACTTCTTGACCTCCTGAATAATTCGAATTCAAGGCAAGAAAACCAATTATAGAAACCTTAAATTGATAAGTCTTCATCTACTGGATCCTCTTTAAAAAGTCAGGTAAATAACTTTCAATCGTTAAGGTCTTTGCTTGCAATTGACCGCGTTTCGACATCTCCATTCTCCTTGCAAGGTCATTTTTCAGCAGAACAATTGAATCAGCCATTGAACGAACGAGATTGGAATTTAAGTCTAATAAAATGCAATTGTTTTGGCCCATATATTCTGGAATGCCACCGCTTCTGGTAGTAATGAGTGGACAGCCGGCGGCCAAAGCCTCTATCATCGTAACTCCAGCGGGTTCGTCCCAAGTCGAAGGGAGTGCGCACACATCGGATTGTTGGTAAAGAGCAATAAGTTCTTCTTGGCTAACATAGCCGGTAAAGATAGCGCGATTGCCTAATTGAAGAGCTTTTTTCTTCATTTCGATTTCAAAGGAGCTTGCAATTCCAGAATTGTAAAAATAAGAGCCAACAATAACAAGTTTTATTTGCGGATCGGGAATCAAAGAAAAAGCATCAAGTAATTCAGAAATCCCTTTTTCTTTTGTAAATCTTCCAACGAAAAGAACCAAAAAATCCGATGGAGATGCTCCAATTTTTGCTCGAATCGACCAAGCCTCTGAAGCGGGAGAAAAGAATGAAGATAATTCAACTTTATTTTTCAAAACTTCAATTTTGTTCTTTATGGGTAGCAAATCTTTATTTTTAAGCAAATCATTTTTCATAAATTCAGAAACAACAAAGATTTTATTGCAGAAAAGGAAAACCTTCTTGGCACCATAAAAACGTCGGATGAAAGAATGAGAATGGAAAAATAACTTGCCTTGATATTGCTTTTTGATTCTGCGAGGTTTGAAGCACCTTAAGACTGGAATTGAATTCTCGACAACAACTTTGTCATAGTCGCCTTGGAGTAGTACCTTTTTGACAAAGTGGTTATACCAAAGCGTCCGGTTTATGTAGGAGAGGGACATTGTCCGTTTCCTTCGCAACAATTTACCAAAAAACCACGCAAGAAAGCGATCTAGCATTACTGGAATCGCTGGAAAATGGGCATAAATAAACTTGGATCGAATAAGACGGTCGCCTTGTTCTTTAGCTTTTGGATCGAAGGGGGAAACAAAATAAAAAATATTCCCTTCTAAACGTTCATTCTGAAGTGCCAGGCCATTATACAAAAGGGTTGGGACGCCTCCGCCTAAAGTGGGGGGGATGGGGAGTTTGGGGCTCCCAATGATCAAAATCTTCATACCTACTCCTTTAATTTTTGGATTGCTTTTTTCCAAAAATAATGCATTTTTCTGAACGGATTGTGAAGATATTTGCTCCAACGATCCCCGAATTCTTTGAAAATCGGGTCGTCCGTCAGCTGATACAAAGCTTCCATTTGAGCAATGTGAACGCCCATATAAAAAGAAGAAACATAACGCCCATCTTCGCGATAGAGTGACCATTTTCCTGTGTCAAAAAAAGGAAGCATTTTTTTAAGTTTGCAAAGGCAAGATTTAAGAAAAAGGGCATCCTCTTGTTTTTGGGTTAAGAGAGCATAGTCAACAATTCCAAAAAGTGAAAAAATCCAACCGTTAAGGACGATGGGGGATCCAACAAATTCATAAAAAACAGGACCGTCTTCCGTCGTTTTCATGGTTGCGCTTTTCATGAAAGAGATCGCTTTTTGAATTAAAGGCAAATATTGCGGATCGTTGGTTTCAACGAAAGCCCGACAAAGAAGGGAAACTCCTTCTCCTTGAGCCATGCTAGAAAATGGAGAAGGCCGATTCTTAAAGGTCTCCCATCCGCCGTCTGAACGTTGTTTGGAAACCGCAAATCGAACGCAGGCAAAGAAAGTATCCAAATATCTTTTATCATGAGAGCCCAAGAAACAATCGTAAGCTCCTAGGCCATATTGAAAAACCTGAATTGAAAACTCAGTAGGTTTTCCGGTTTCCTCATCCAACGGTAACTCGCCGAAGCCCCTTTTTTCTTTTTTCACTTTGTTTGTCAAATCATTGTAATAGCCCCTAATCTCAGTTTTAGAAAAAAACTTTCCCATCGGTTGAGGCACGTACATATTGCTTAGCCCGAAAATCATTTTGAACCATTTTTTAACCAAATATTTGGAGATCATAATTTCTTTCCATTAGATGAACTTCTCTATTTTAAACAGTGTTAGAGAGAAAACCTATATTTTTACAAGACAGGTTTGAATTTTAGCAAAAGATGTAGCACCACCAAAACTTATGGTTCAGCCAAATTATGCTTCAGATTTGCGGATGACAAGCAAAAAAGAACTCTCAGACTGAGATTGTTCAAGCGAAGGAGAGAGTTCCCGTGGCCATTGCGGCGGCAAACGCGAAGTATTTCGGCAAACCCGAGCCTCGACGACGTGAGAAATGCACTTGAATTCTGTTCAAGAATCCGTATGCAAAGCAAAGAAACAATAAGAGAAAATTCACGATGATTAATCGGTTCACAAAAACAAAGATCATTATTCGATCATATCATTCAATTCTTTTAGTTTTCGTTCTTGCTCTTCTTTTTTCCGTTTTTCATACTCACGTTTTTGCTCTTCGTTGGCAAACATTCTGTCATGGACACGAATCATTGCGGCGACAGCGGCTTCAAGGTCTTTTTAAAAATCTTGGAACTTAATAGTTAAGCCTTCGAAGAACGAGAGCTTGGAAAAAATAGAGCTCCGAGACCTTAGCAATCGACTTTCATATGAAACTATAGGGCTGAGCACGTCTCATTTTGGTGTCATATAGTCCATATTTCTTAATCGACTTCACCACATACTGGTCGTAAGCAGGCGTACATCCTAACGTCCCCATAAGAATCTTGGTTGCTAGAGTGTCCGTCACGGACGCCTTAGGATCTTTTGCTTTATAAAGAGTCAAAAGTTCGTTGCAAACCTCAATGAGCATGTCCGCGTGCTTGGGGGTCCCTATAAAAGTCTATGGGATGAAGAGGGTCTTGTTGCGGGCGTGAACTTTTCCACAGGGCTCTAGGCGTGGATCCGTCCAAAAGATAGTCCACCACCGCCCGGTGAATCTTATAGTTATGCTGTAAAAGGAAGCTGGATCTTCGGTACATTCCCCAACTGGCCAGATAAAAGGCTAAGGGTAAGGCTAAATGATCCCTGTCTTCCGCTCCGGGGTTAATGAAAGCATCAGAGAAGACAGTGTAACAAAACCGTCACGACGGAAAGCGGCCAAAAGGAACGTCAAAATCTAAGAAACGTTGCATCCTGTGATAAATGATGTTTCTTCACCAAGAAGAAAAGAAGAAATTCAGAGACGCAAAGTTAATCAGCTGATGTCACTAAAAAATAATTTAGTCATCGTAACTTGGCCACATCTCAACATTCCTTTTTTTAAATCTTCTCCATCCCGAATGTAGCCCAAAATATACATCGGATTAGACAAAGCGAGACTTTTTTTAAAATTATCTTTTAAACTATTGTAAGTTTCGGCAAATTCATAACCGTTCATCAAGGCCGAGAAAGCCAAAAGATAAGGGATGTCTTCCTTGTTCATAGGATAAACCAGTTCCGCGCTGTTGACTAAATGGTCTGACCGCCGATCGGCAGAAATAATCAACTTAGTCGCAACAACAGTCGCTTGTGAGAACGAATGAAGGATGATTTCTTTGCCGACTTGAATGGAAAGAAACGGAAGTGAGTTGATCAACTTTTTCCTTTCTAAATATTCCGAAGATGAAAGGCCAAAATAGGAGCAAATTTCTTGTTCTGTTTTTCCTTTCGACAGCATAGAAGTCATCATAATCAAATCATTTCGAGAAAGCATTGAGGTAAAGCTTTTTGTTTGGCAGTATTCATCCAGAATCCTTTCAGTTATCTCAAGTAAATAATCCAGTGTCATTCGAACTTTTCTAAAATGCTCAACGAAAAGTGACGTTGAAAACCTTGAGTATTGGTCTAAATGAACATCGGCATCCGTTTTTCCAAATGTATAACGGAAAAGATCCCCCTGTTTATCTTCTGAAAAATCATTTAAAAGAGGCAAAATATCTTGGCATTCTTTAAGGGCCTCTTTAAATCTTCGATCTGTTTTTAACAGAAGATTTTCCATGGTTGGATAAAGAGAACATATGTCGTGGATCCGAGGAATGGATGATTTGACGCCACTCCGGATTCGTTGTACCTCGTTGGCAATTCTCGTAATAACTTTGATGCTAAGTTCCGTATAATGCCTAGCCGAAAAATACAAAGGGTAAACAAGAGTGTCGGCAGTACCATCTCGTTTGATCAGTGCGCTGTAAATCAATTCAACGTTCTCGGCAAAACCATCAGCAATTTTGGAGTCCCGAGTCAAAGTAAAACTTCCCCCGTTTTTTCCGATGCAGGCCGTTTCTTCGTCCCAGGCGTTTCCGTCAAAAATTGAATTTTGTTTATTTTTCATGTCTATATCGTGAACTAATGAATCGGAAAAATATACTTGGGACGGATATAGAGTCCAATTACTACAAGTTTAGTCGAAAAGAGGCAATGTCGAACACGGTTCGCTTAATATCATGTCGACACCACGGGGAAGGCTATTTTTGGACTCTTCATGGAGAAGCTTGGCAAGTTGATAACACTTAAGATAGTGTATTGCATAAGGGTTTTTGAGATCAATCTTCAAGCATCTTAGGGCTTGGGTTAGGTTTATTGGCTTCCCCTTGTCCGGCTTCCATTTAATAAGCCGATCGTCGGTAACAGAATCGGAAATAAAGACAAAAGCCGGAACTCGAAAATGGATAAATTTGCTGGCAAAAACAAGATTATGAGTAGGGTTTTGATATCGCTTATTCTTGGCTTGGTAAGTTTTAGGACGAACGATGCCAGCCAAAAAAGGGTCGCATTGTATTTTTTGTAAACTTGAAAAGCTTAGGCTTTCGAACAGTCTCACGCAGACGATGGCCAATCTAATGGTTTCAAAGTCAGTCGATGATGAAGAAGGAGAAGCGAGGTCGAAATCGAATGAAAACATTGGCCGCATCCTTAGACGTTTTAAGCACTTGTTTAAAAGATGCGTTTTTGAATCGCTCATCACCGTAAAAGCAAAGACGTGGAAAAAGTCAAAATAACCAAGCTTTATCAGATTTATCCCACTGCTCTGTAACATTTTTTGATATGCCATTGAAGGATCCTTGTCTTTGACGAAAGCGAGATTACGTTGAGGAGAAGCGGCGTAAGTTCGGCCAATCATCCAAGTTTGGCTCGCAACCATTTCCACGTCGTCGAGAAAGGGGTGGGCTTTCACGTCTTTGTACAAAACAAAATTGCCATGCCCTCCCGCTTCGTCTTCGCTTTTGGGGAAATACACGCTGCACATTTTGAACCCTCCTAACGCTTTTAGTTCTCATTGATAGTATAAATGTTATTTTATTTTGAGCATTTAAAAGGACCAAGTGGTTCTATCTGAAGATTCAGAATAATGTTTTAGATTTGCCAGCGACAGACGAAAAGAGAACTCTCACATTTCGACTACCGAGGTGAAAGGAAGGGGTTCCATTAACATGATACCAACAAACATTTAGTATTTTGGAAAACTCGAGTTCTCGATGACGGGAGAACTGTGGGATGGGGCATAAAACGATCCAAAAAGATTTGAGGGAATCAGTACGACTTTATCCTTTAAAATATATGGATAGTATTGAGATTTCAAGTCAGGAAAACAACAGGCTTTTGAACGAGCCAACCTCTGTTAAAAAGTCTCATTCGAACGAAATTAAGTTCTGAAACATTGCCGTTTTGTTTCCGATTGAAAACTATAGGGCTGAACACGTCTTATTTTGGTGTCATATAGGACCTATTTTTGATCGACTTCACCCCACGTTGATGGTAAGCAGGAGCGCATCCTAACATCTCAATGAGAATCTTGGTTGCTAGAGTGCCAGCCGCACAGGTTGGATACCATTGGCAATATAAAAAGCCAAAGATATTGTTCGATCGAGCGTTTTCTCTAGCGAAAAATCAATGAGTTACACTTTTGTTCTCATTTTTGTAGATGCTAAAAGACTTACGACTCCTTTCTAAGAAAACCTCCCCATCAGTACTTTGTGACATGACCAATATTTCCATGCCACTCAGCGAGCGCCACGGCGGTTGGACCGAAGAAAAATTCATCAAGTCTTGATATAGTTGAGATGGGACTTATAAAATCAAGACATTTAGTTAATGGTCAATTTAGGTGGAAACCTTTTATGCTCAAAAGACAAGTTGTTAGGACTTACTACGTTTATAAACCTTAAGTTGGACGATGAGCCTTAAACGCTGAAAAACGTTAAATGCGCTTAAGCGCGCTTGTAATGGCGTCAAATGAGTCATAAAACATGGCCCGAGTATGAAGGTGTTCAAAGAATTCTCGAACATAATCTTTTTCTGCTTTGTTTAAACCACCGCCATTAAGCATGACAAAATGCGGAGTTCCAGCACCACTAGAACCTTTTAGAAGTACATGGAAGAAAATATCTGATAACGACGTGCCAACAAACAAGCAATTCTTCTTGGCAATAACATTCGAAAGAAGCCGCCTTCTTGGATCAACCACTGAGTTTTGGTAGAAATCATAATAATCGTCTTCGTTCAGCACTATCGAATCTTTGATTTTGCTTGTAATCTTCCCGCCAAACGGAAGATACCCATGAACGTGAAAGATTCTCTTGGGATTCCCGGATTGCTTGGCAATTTCCGTTTTGTTCCAGCACGCTTTCATAGGAGATTTCAACTGAGACATCTGCTGTTCAAGGTAATCATCGTAGTTAAAAGTAAGAACCATTGGAGAATGCTTTTTAATAAAAACTGCTGTGCCATAGAGCATTGACGTATCGGGGAAAAATCCAGTAAACTTTCTGTAAATGCAGGAATGAAGCGCGCGGTAATATATGTCTTTATTTCTGGCTTTGGTCAAAATGAGGCGAGTCAAAAGAGATTCTGAATAAACGCTGTTCCCTAGAAGGCCGCAGACTCCAGAGATGTTCTTAATAAATGTCGGATTCAAATAATCTAACAAATTAGACATCAGTTTTCCCCAAAGATCCGCACCAAAATCGGCTGATATACCGGTTCCAAGGATTAAGGCCAGCTGGCCGTGATATACCAAATTTGCTAGATAGGTTTCGACACTGAGTAAAGGTGCCTTTTGTAAATCCGGAACAATACCACCAAACCGAGAAGCCGTTTTTGACACAGTCGAATGATGATTCGAGTCGGTAGTTACTTGGTAACCAATTTTTACTAAAAGAGAATGAAATGAAAGAGCACGGACTTCAAGGCCTCCATTGATTGCCAATTCGTGATCCAAAACTGGGCCGCGTTCATAGACTACAAACAAAACAAAATTGGAATTTTTCTTAGCTATGGAACGTCGTAAATTAAGGACGAAAGAGAAGTCAATAGAAGGCAAAGCCTCTACATATGTTGGTATATTTTCTGTGCCTAGAATCTTTAAGCCATGAGGGATAAAGAAATCGGCAGAAATGCTCGGAGAAATGCGCCCCGGAACAAGAACACCATGTTCTTTTGAAACTTCACGCCACAGCAATGCCTCAACTCTTCTTTCAAATAGCTCATTTGGCGTAGAGTCAAAACGATATTCGGATTTTGGAGTCATTTTATTTTTCATTATTGATCACCTTTTCTTGATAACGTTCATCACTCTTTGGCAAGCAGGATCACGTTGCCTATTTCTTGTTCCGTTTTGCTCCAGTTCTCGCCAGCTCGTCAAATTGCTTATATTTTTTAATGTCTTGTTTAGTTAGAATGCGGCTACGATATCTATCGCAATACTCCGGAAACGAACCATCGTATTTCTCGGCGAATAAGTATTGCTTAACTAATCCTAAGTCAATAAGCGCAGTATGGACTCCTGGAAAGCAACCTCCGCCAATGGAAGAGGCCTTAGGATTTTTGTGCCTGGGCAGTACAATTTGAGAGTCGCCAACGCTGGAAGAATTGTTCTGTACTACATAGCAGTACAACTCTCTGGCAGTAGAAATAATCAAACTGTTGAAATAAGGAACATCTTTATTAAATTCCGTCGCGAAAAGAAGCTCTGGAATTGGCTTGTAAACGAAGAAGGAAGCCCTAGCCCCCATATCGGTCAACTCATAACAGTCAAAAACCGAGAAAACAATATTATTCCAAGTAAACAAATAATAGAGTGAGACTTTGGAGTCAGAAATCGTAAGCTTTGGTGTCTGCTGAGAAACCAAATAATACTCCTCGGGCGAATAATTGTTCTTCTCGCGTAAGAAAACAAGCGCGTATTTATAGCCAAAGGAATCAGTGGTTGGCAATATGGTTGCGATGTAATTTCGAATGGTGCAAGAAGATGTTTTGGCAAAAGTTAGGCCGCTAATGACGGCTACCTGATTTCGGCGAGAAAATTCTGCCAAATCAATTAACCATTCATGAGGTAAAGCAAATTCGGGCATTGAGAGAAACCATGGACGTTTCTTTTTGTCTTTCTCTTTTTGCTTTAGCAAATCGTTAAGAGCGCTAAAGATACTTCTTTTGTTGTTTATGGTCGCCTGGTTTAAATTGAGAGTATGAAACTTAGGGGCAATCATTTTATAGGCGGACAAATCAAGATTGGCCAAAGAGACGAAGCATTTGTCATCAGATGAGCGAACGCGAGGCAAAACTGAAACCAGGGCGTGTGTCAAGGAACCGTCAATGGAAGAAAGATTAATTTCGAAAAGCGAATCCCTTTTTGTAAAAGGGTTACTTAAGAATAAACCATCGTAATCTTTATAGACGTTCACCAAATAGCTTCCTTGTCTTAAGTCAACCAAACCGCGAAGAATCTTGGAAACAGTGTATTCTTCGAAATGAACAAACCGAGGCGAGAGACGAATTTTTCTAGGGTCGAAATTGATTTTTAAATCACCGGCTGCAAGAAAAGACGGAGAAAAGGACCAAAGGTCTACTCCAGTGAGCGAATCGTCAAAGGAATAGTTGAGCAAGGGAAAGCCAACAAAAGAGCAATCGATGAGATTAGCTCCTCTAATTTGATGAGCTAATATGGCACGTTTCGAATCTCTAAACAACGGCGCCCGCAGTGACTCTCCAGTTGCCATACAGACATTGAAATCTCGGGTCAGAGTGCTTCTCATATTGACAAGCAGTTCTCTCTTTTTAACTTTATCTTTGGGAACGCTTGGATCTGGCAAGGTTCCCTTCTTTGTTGAGGTGAAACGCATTTTCTGGATTGCTTGCAATGCCTTCCTATCAAACCACGGCAGCATAGAAGCCCTTTTATTTAGACAGGCA
>Ga0183101_1001506_pt1 | contig 21294 bp, 28 predicted proteins | sample Biomet3_FD_127790 | JGI IMG/M metagenome (GOLD analysis project Ga0183101, IMG submission 127790) | Microbial communities from bioreactor (seeded with sewage sludge) at LBNL, California, USA - Biofuel metagenome 3 | ecosystem: Engineered > Bioreactor > Anaerobic > Unclassified ...
AAACTGATAATTCTATCGGGTTGCAATGGAATTTTTCTACAGGAACAAGTAAGGAAGCTAATATGAAAACAATAATACTTTCTTTCCTGGGTGATGGTACAATTTCTTACTTTGCAAGATCATGTAGTGAACAATGTAATAATTTTAATACTAAAGATACGGATAAATTAAATACTTTATTTTCTATAATTGAAACTATTTAGGAGGAATAATGTTTGAAGCAATTCGTTTGAATAAAATTCTTAATGACTTTACAATGTATTCAGAACTAAGTGTTTATGACTATGCCTTTGAGGGTACTAATGATACGGGTAATGGAGTAGCTAATAACCGACAATGTTGTGTAACTAAAATATCTAATCTCAATTTTGTAAGCAAACATAAAACTAGTATTAAAAATGAATTACGCTCCTCAATCTTTCATCCATTTAGACTTAAATTTTTAGTTGCTAGAGTTATTGCTGCTCATAGTGTTGTAATGTATAGAAGTGCAGATACAACATTTACAGATATTTTTAAATATCATGAATTTGAACGTATATTTACTCCGAAGTTACTTAAAGAATTAACCAATAAACTAATATATGACATGGTTCATTATCCAAATTTATTTAATGGTATTACTCATTATATTAGATTTTCAACGTGTATTGTTGGTCTTTCATTTAGAATAGCTAAAAATTATGATTAAGGTAGATATAAGCGATTGGGAAGAATTACCATCTTGGATTAAATTTGAACATGAATACTTTGTGTTATCTGATATTCATGGTAAATACAGATTAATGCGAGCGTTATTTAAGAAAAAACCCAAAAAGGTAATTCCGATTATTTTAGGAGATTTAACAGATAGAGGATTTGGTAATGTAGAAGTATTACAATATGTTCATCGTCATACAAAAATTCGATTGATTAAAGGAAATCATGATATTGCATTATATTATACTTTGTTTCCAAAGGATTTTGTAAGTTCAACTACTGCTAAAGGTTTATGCCTTAATCATGGTGGAGATATTACTGTTGAACAACTTGAGAAGGAAAATGATATTTCCTTTGTACATGATGTGTATGATAGAATGAAAAATTTTATAATAGACGGTAATTTAGTATTTGTACACTCAGGTATTTCACCCTTAAATCCTCAAAAAAGTTTGAGTTTAACCGATTATGATGCTTTGAATCTATTCAATAAAAATATTGATTTACACCCTGTATGGTGTAATATTCAAGAGATTACTGAACCAATTAAACTAGAGAAATCTCCAAAATATATTATTCATGGTCATGTTCCTGTTGCAATGTCAGAAATGTATCATGATTGTCATTTTAATATTAATACAAAAGGTAAAGAATTATGTGCAGTACACATTAAACAGGGCCAATATCAAGTATACCATGCGAAGGTAAGCTACTAATGAAATATATTTTATATTCTGAAACTATTAGATATGTATATAGAGAAAAATAGGAGAAAAACATGGACTTTAATACATTACGCACTACATTACTTCAACGTGATAAAGAAAATAAAGAAAATGAAACATTAAAAATGAATACTGAATATCAAGAATATAAATTAAAACACACTAAAATAGTTGAGAACGTTAAAAAACAAATAGTTGAATTAGATTTTGAAAAGGTACTTCTTGAGCATGGTATTGTTGAAAATAATGGATCTATTATTCTTAAAGATTATCCATCTAAACTTCCCGAATTATTTAAACTAGAAAGTGAACTTCATTATGCTTTATTTGCTTTGAGTGTTTTATTTACAGATTATGATAATAACTTTGCGGAAGTTTATAGTTTAATTGAAGATAAACTTAATTGTAGTATTAATAAAAAAGGTGGTTTACATATTTTATCAGCAAGTGCTATTCCTTTGGATAGTGACGGTAATCCATATGCTTCCAAATACTGTGGGTATGATTTAATTTTTAACGAAAAGGGGAAAAGATTATGAGCTTTAGCACAATTTATGACGAAATTAAAAAGAAAGAAGAAATTTCTAATACACAAGACTACCATTTAGATGAAGCAAATAAAGAATTTGAATTTATTTTATCTCAATTACGTTGTATTTGTTTTGATACAATACTTACAACTCATGGGACACTAGCTAAAAATTATGAACAAATGGTCGTACTTTGTGATTATACAAAAGTTATGTCTCAATTATATAATTTAGAATTAAAATTAATCAAAATTTCTAAAGTCTTTAATTGCTCAAACGAATGGCTTAAAACTAAGCAGATTGCGCTTTATGCTGAAATTGAAAAAATTATAGACTGTAAAGTATATAGGTATTTTGGTGATATTCTTAGTTCAGATTTTGAAATACCTGAAGTATTTGTAACTTTGGATTTGGCATTTACTCCAAAATGATAAGAATTGAAGTGGATGATTTATTAGCTAATGCATTTATTGAATCTAGAGAAATGGAACTATCTTGGAAAGATGTTAAGGAATATAGTGAAATTGTATTATCCAAATTTGCTGAGGTAAATTCCCCCGCGTATATTACTTGGCAGAAGAAAGTTTGGTATGAAAAATTTGAAGTTCGAGAAAAGATTGTATGTTGTAATGCTTCTATTCCTGAATTATGGAAAGACTTTCGAGGTTATTTATCAACAGAGGCTTTAGCTATATTTTCTAATAAAGAATGCACTCAAACACTCCATGCTTTGTGTTAAAAGTGGTGCAACTAGAACAGTAATATTGATAGGTAATTGGGCAATAAAATTACCATTTACTTTTAGTAATAATCTTCCATATCGAGGTTTTTGGTATAGATTTCTTCATGGATTATTGTCTAATATGCAAGAAAAAGAATTTTCTCATGTAAAATATCTTATTCCACTCCTTCCCATAAATTTTTATATATGGGGAGGTTTTATGAATATTATGAAACGTGGTATACCAATAACCAATAAAGAATTTGAGCACATACAGACATTATCTCACCTATTGCCACCTATCGTTGAAATGAAACAAGATAGCTTTGTGAAAGTTGATGGTGTTATCTATGTTTGTGACTATGGTTCTTAATGAACATTAAATTCGTAGTATTAACAGATAAAAATTATCATGATTATAAAGATTTGCTTTATAAGTTTGAATTAACTTTATATGACCATCAAAAAGCCTTGTATAAAGGTTATTTTCCAGAATTTCAATTTAATACTATTAAAGATAAACATGCAAATATTGTCATTTTTCAAGATAAAGATAAACCATTCGGGTATATAATCTACAAAATATTTAATAAATTATGGGTTACAGAATTATATTTTAATGAAGACTATAGAGGTAAAGGATTATTAAAACAAGTGGTAAAGTATCTTGTTAATATTTGTACTAAGAAGAAAATACCTACAATAGCTTTAGGTGCTCTTAATACTAATAAGTCTGCTATTATTTCATATACTGCTTGTGGGTTTGTGATTACATCTGTTAATGTTGATTCTTGTGTTTTAGAATTACCAATAGAATTTTACAACAGGAGAAAACAATGAAAGTAATATATTATAATGAAGATAATAGAAAAATATTAGAAACATATAAGGATAATATTCCAAGAGAAATGGATGAAGTATGGATTAAAGGTGAAACTTGGGTTGTTATAAAATGTATTTGGGTAGAATGTCCACCACCATATTATAACGAGTCGTATGTTCAAATTATATTGAATAATAGGAGCTGAATATGTTTGAAGAATTGAAAAAAGAATTAGAAACCCTTCACGGTAAGCGTAAACAATGTAAATCCTGTGAATTGAATGGAAATGCCTTTGTTACTTTTAGTGCTGAATATACTGAAGGACCTTGTGATATTTTATTTATTGGTATTAACCCAGGTAAATGTGAAGCTGAAAGTGGAGTACCATTTACAGGTAGGTCTGGTCAATTACTTCGTAAAATGATTCTTGAAGCTGGATTATCTGAATACAATTTAGCATTCACTAACAGCATGTTATGTAGTACCAAAAATCAATCTGTTATTATGGATAGTAAAACCGCAGTAACTAATTGCAGTAGTTTAATTGATTTAATTATTACTAAAATTGATCCTAAAATTATTATAACTCTTGGTACTGTACCAACTAAATTTTTATTTTATATACATACCCCTCTACTTTTTAATTGTGGAGAGTCACACCATATATCAGAGATATCAAAGCCAAGGCTAAAGGGAAAGCCTTTAATTACATTAGCACACCCATCAGCTTTACGCTTTAAAGGTAATAAACATTTAATAGAAAAATGTAGAGAAGGATTAAACGCAGCTAAATCCTTATTGTCAGTTTAGTAATATATTACAGTGAGGTGAAGTTATGGGAATGGAACTAATAGATAGAGGTGTTTATACAAATAACACCTTCATTGATAATGTAATTAATTCTTTGCATTCATTTATTACTGATTTTGATAGGGGAACACTAAATATTCGTATTGTAAATGATACATCTGCTAAACTTCATGTAACTTTAACTTCCTATCAGGGATATAAAAGGACTTTCGATTTTGAATGTCCTATTGATGATGCTCGCATTTTTATCCAAGCTTATGAATCAGATACAACTCAAAAAGTTTATCGCTATCATATAAAATATGAAGATGCAGTAAGTAAAGTTTTTCAGTACCAAATTGGTGAAGTTCAAACTCCAATTGTAACTTATACAGATAATCCTAGTGACCAATTAATTGTTGTTCAGGAACCAATTGTTTCTGGCCCAAATGTAATTACTCATTTTGAACAGATAAACTTTATTGCTACAAGTAAAATTCTTTCAGAAGAAACTTCGCTTATTTCTAATTTTATTGTTACCTTTGCAGGTAATACAATATCATATAATAATCTACCAAATTCAAAAACTGCATCTATTTCATTTAGTTTAACTATTCCTTGGGGTAAATATAAAACAGGTGATATGCTGTTACTAACTGTAACCGCTGTAGATACTAAACGTAATTATTCAACTACTTATGAAAAATTTATTACAGTTAATGTAGGTAAAGTAGTAACACCAACAATTATTGAACCTGCTAATAGTTCATTTATTTCAGATTCACATATTGATGTTGTTGGATCTGAATTTAAAACAGTTTTTGGTAGTTATCCTGAACATGTTTCAACTAGTTACAAAGTATGTTCCGATAAAGCAGGTGAAGTAATCATATATCAAAATACGTTAATAGGCGATTATACCAAGTTTACAATTATTCCAGATGTTCCATTAGATAAAGGAACATATTACTTATTTATCAAGTATGAAGAAAAATATATGGGAAATTCAAATTGGAGTAATTATTGTATAGTTGCTGTCGATGATAATTTTATTCCTGAATTAGTAGCCTGTCCTGAAATTAGTTGTGTGGCATATGTTAATAAAGGTAAGAGCTATAATTGTAAATTTTCAAGTGTATCTTTGACAACTAATATTCTTAGTTCATTTACTCTTCATGATGATTTAACTGGAACGGAAATTTCCATACCAGCAGTTTTAACTGATTCCGTTTATACTGCTGAATATGATTTTACTGTACCTCTATCAGTTGAAACTTTTCTTTTCAAAAAGAAAGAATACATAATTACTTTGAATGCTGTGGATGATAAGGGTAACAAATCTTTTAATACCTATCTATTTTTGAGAGTAACGGATCATGCTAGTGAATTACCTAAGACCGAAAATGTTACAATTACTGAAACACCGTAAATAATACTAATCTGGTAGTATTTCAAAACCGCCAAAAATCGGCTAAAATAAAGCGATTTTTGGCGGTTTTTTGTGTGGTTAAGATATTGACATTTAAGCTCAAATGGTATATAATATGGTATAAGTTTTTAAGTTCATGAAAGAGGAGTCAGCATGAAGCTTTATTTCATTTTTGATGAACACGGTTTGCAAATTACGCAACACGCGCACAAAACCGTTGGGGGAATCAGTGTGCGCAGTGTGAATGCCTTTGACATTCACTTGACCAAGGCTAAAAAGCCCCTTTTGAAAATGTTGATTAATGCCATGTCTGAGAAGGAACTTTTCAACCGCCACCTTTTGCTTGCGTACACGCTTATTCAAATTCTTTCTGAGTTTGAGGAAGAAGACTTTAAGCAGTACGTTATTCGTTTGCTGCTTGTCAATGTGCGCAGTTTGAGTGCAGCAGTTTTTCCTCCTAAAGCGCAGTATGACTTTAGTGGATGTTCCCTGCCACATCGTAACGCACATTATGAAAATGTGTATGAGGAAGATGACACCTTGCAAATGCTTGGCTTGAAGGGTGTTGATAAGGAAAAAGCCAAGTCGAAACTTTCGGCATCAGAAGATACACCCAAGGCTGAAACCCACGTCAAAAAGAAAAAGCAAATCAAACAAGTCAAACTTGGCAAGTCCAAGAAAAAGTAGGAGCAACATCATGGCAAAGAATGAACCTCGCGTTATTTCGTTGTCGGCCACCAAGGACAAAGAAACGAAAGGAACCTACCGCTTCATCATTGATGAAAATGATGAAGGTATCAGCGGGTCGCTTTACTTGAAAAAGGAGGATCATGACTTGAAAAAAGTCAACAACCTCAAGCTGAAAGTGCGTGTATAATCTTTATGGGTTTGTCTTGAATTATTAACTAGACAAACCCATAACTCGGAGGAAACATGAATATCATTAAAAGTGTAATGTATATTGACTTTGACAATTTTGCAACCCCGTTGAAAATGGTCGGGCGTCTTTCAGATGCAATGTCTAACTTTGACCGTGTTTTGACATACCTTGCAACCGCAGGTATCACGGAAGAAGTGTATGGTACAACGGATTGCCGCCGCCTCTTTCAGAAAAAGGTGGTTTACTATAACCCTACAGTGTATAACCGTTTTCGCCAAAACTTTTTGGAGTGCGGTTTTCGTACTGTTGAATGCCCAAGCCTCACTGGCTACGGCAAAACCAGTGCTGATATGATTATGGGCACTGAAATGATTAAGGATGTTTACACGCAGAATTTTGAAGACTTTGTTATTCTGTCTGCGGACGTAGACTTTACCCCGGCCATACTTCAAATTAATGAATGTGGCAAACGCACTATTCAACTTGGCATTGGTTCGCAGAACAGAATTTCTGCCGCCGGGCCGATGGTGTCATTGACACATGCTGACTTTATGCGGGAAGTCCTTCATGAGAAGGAAAAATTCAAGTTCACTAAAACTCCCAACCCCAAGCCAACCGTAAAGGTTGTGGAGTTTGGGGAAACAAAAGTGGCAGTTCGTTCAACTTCTTTTGGGGAAATGGTTGAAGATAAACGGATGAATAAATCCGCAACTGTTCCTCTGCCAAAACCCAAAAATGAACGTATTGCTTTGCACTTGGATAACCTTCCGACAGAGCTTGAGCAGCAACCTGAGCCGCAGCCTGAGCCAGAACCAAAATTGATACTTGGCGTAAACATGTCTGTGGTTCCTCTCGACCATACGCCAGGTGCTGATGTTGAACAGGCAGTTGAACATGTTGAACAGGAACCGGAAGTTCCCCAAACTTTGCATAACGCACCAAAAGCCAAAGTTATCAAGCCACCCAAAGCCCCCGTTCCTACCATGATGATTCAGGAATACTTGGCACAGCTGGGTATTCCTAATTTGCCAGTGGAGGTTCGCTCTGTTGTTTTGACCAAGTTTGTTGGTTCAATTCAGCAAGGTATGATGAAACGGTACTTGAAAAGCTCCGTTTTCCTCAAAGCCATGCGCCAGCTTAAACTTGAAAAAAATACAGAGATGTATGAAAAAACGCTTGACTTTGTTGGCTTTTTGTGTAATAATATTACATGCACTTTTGACGAAAACTTAACCGTTGAAACCGCTGTTGAACAGGTGCAACGCAACCTGTTCAATTCGGAGGGGTGGAAAAACAGAAACATTCTGATTAACCGCCCACATATACAATGCCTGTTTAAGGAGGTCATTGAAGCATGTAACAAGATGTAGAAGCTCCTTCCAAAGTCGGCTAGGAAGATTTACATTTCATTAACTTAAACATACCAACATAGTTGGGGAGAACAAGATGAAGAACGCTAATTGGAATACCTTGAATGACAAGCTGAATGCCGCTGTTCGTAACCGTGAACAGAGCCCCGAATTTGCCGCCCGCCGTTTCATGATTGACCTCGAACGGCCCGCCATTATCAGCGCAGACGCCCGCACCGCTCTGTCCACTGGCAACGATGACTTCAAGCTCATGTTCAACAACAGCATGTCCTTCAAGGTTGCGCACAGCGATGGCACTTTCTCCACCATGACGCTGGCGGAACTTACCCCGACCATCAACAAGCACAACGTCTGCGTGGCCTCGATGGTCTTCCCTGAATCCGGGGCGCAGGCCAATGTTTACAACGTGGGCGCCGATGCTGCCGACAACATTTCCAGCATCTTCTCGCCGGTTGAAAACAACCCGTGGGGCTTCGCTGACGGTATGGTTGCTTGGTATGACGAAATCGTGAACGGACAGCGCGTCATCACCGCTCTCCCCCTTGTCCCCGGCTTCCGCCTGTATGGCATCAAAGACCGTGGCGAAGAAATGGAAATGGGCATCATGCTGGAAGACACCAGCCGCGCCAAGGTCTTTGTTTCCCTTGGGGAGTTCAACCCCATCTTGAAGTACGAAACCAAGCAGGCCTACCTTGACGACCCCAAGTCCGTTGTGTCCCCGGAAAACTACAAGTTCCGCGACACCGACTACATCCTTATCGCCACCGAAGACGACAACTTCCATGTGTCCAATGAACTGCGCCGCGTTTCCGCCAAGGACTTCATCAAGATGCGCGACCGCCAGATCGAACAGGGCGGCCTGGACGCTGAAACGTCTTGGATTGAAGACGACCTGCACATCAGCAAGCCTTGGGTGGGCTATTTCAGCCGCACCTTCCGTTCTTCTGGCAAGGAAATCTTCATGGCCTTCGTGGGCGCTCCCGGCTACACGTTCGACCACATTGAACCCGCCAAGGTTGAAGGCAAGAAGCCTGCCCTGTTTGTGAAGGACAGCGAAGGCGAACTGATTCACATCTACTGGCTGAACTTCCATGACGTCCTGAACTACGCCAACCGCAAGGCCTGGGAAAGCGATCCCAACCGCTTCAACAAACGCCGCACCAACAACACGAACCGCACCCACAACACTCCGTACCCCGGCGTGGGCAAGGGCATGCTTCCCAAGTCCGACAAGCCTCTGGTGCAGACGGCTGCGCGTGACGCCGCCAAGTGCGATGAAGACGGCAACTGCGACATGTCGCAGCTGGATGGTGTGAAGCCCATCGCCCCGTCCAAGTAATCACTACAAGGCCAACTCGGCCATGACATAGAAAGGGGGAGGGAATTGTACTAATAATGCAATTCCCTCCCCCTTTCCTTATTTGGAGCATATATGATTTACACTCGACAGTTAATTCACAGGTTAACTCAACCTAAATCATTGTTTAACTATGTATCTAAAAAGCATTATACATGGAGTTCAATCACTTATTTTAAGTGCTCTAACTTACATAAAACCCTTAAATGTCCTATTGATATAGTAGATAAAATTATAGTGACTCGAATGGATGATGTAAACCTATTGGAATTTATTGTTAATAATGAATGCATTCATATCAAGGATCTTGACCGTAAAATACCGTTAATTGAGCAAGTTACAAGAATTTTATTTTTGTAAGGAGATATTATGAAATGGCTAACTTGTCTTTCCGAGAAAAAGACTAAAGTTTGTCTTAGTGAGATTTACATTGTAGATGCGAAAAGTATATATGAAGCATGTGATAAGCTTTCAGCTATGTTAACTCCTGAGCAACGGGAAACTTTAGGAACAACAACATATGCCGATTGTCTTCTCATTACAGACGGGCTAGAGGAAAGGGAATATTCTCATATTCCTTGGTATTATCGTTATAGTTAATGGGAGTTAACATGAAATGTTCTGCAAAGGTTAAAGACTACTTTAGTAATTATTTCATTGAAGAAATAACAAATCTGCTTGTATCAAAACAGCTAAGTATTCCACATTTTCTGTGGAAAAAGTGCATATCCTTTAAGGGTATATTTTATACAATTGCATATTTGATTGAATATTTAGGTGTACTCTTTTATATTTGTGGTTGTACAGCCATTATAGTAGGATTGTTTTCACTTTGGTTAGTAGGGAATCGTTATATTGTAGGAGTTGATCTTGTAGAATTTGCTGTTTATGCTGCCTGTACAGTTTTTGTGATTACAGCAGTATTTGTCACTTATCATTATTTTAAAAATATTAAAACATTATTAATAAAGCTTTGGATTAAATGTATTGAATCTGATATAAAAAATGAATTAGATAAAAACATTGAAGTGTATAAAGAAGATGGAAAAATATTAATTGAATTTATAGATGAAGCGCATTTTTATTTCGCTTCTAATATAGTAGTTAATATAAGTTCAGATAAACTTGAAAAAATGCACTGCATGTTTGTAATGCGAGGTATTCGTGGTTTAATGAGTGCTATAAATGAATGTAATAAACCTGCAATAACCTTGGAGGAAGAATATGAATGTGATTAATCCTATTGTTCATCAGTTATTCACTGATAAATTTCATAATGCAATTTCACAACTAATTCTTTCTTATAAAATAAAATTTCCGAATGAAATAAAGAAATCTTATTTGCTATCAGCAAAGGGAATACTATTTATCATTCTTTCATTTATACGAGTATTATTTATTTCTATTATGGTTAGTAGTTGTGTAAGTTCTCTTATTTGTTTTATTGCGGATAAGACAACTGCATATCCACCAATAACAGTTTTAATTGTTTCTTTTATTATTTGTATGATGCTAATGTTGTCATACTTTGCTACTCATTGTTCTTTGTTTTTGAACAAACTTTGTTTGAGGTTAATTAAACCTACTATTGCATTTAACCTTACCCAAAACATTATTTATGATGATGACGGGTGTTTTACCCGTCTTGAATTTAAAGATGCTGACCATTTTTACCCCACATATAACCAGCGTTTTACAGTTGAAGATAATAAATTCCAAGGAAAAACAACTGTAATGACGTCTGAAGCATTTCAGAGGGTATTTAATATTTTCAGCATTCGAGGTTTGATGAATGCCATTAATACTTATGAAAAATTCGAGGTTAGTGAATATGATAAAGAAGATAGAAGCTAGTAAGGTAAATAACCCAAGGGAATTTTACCAAGAAAAGATAGATCAAGCCAAACAGGAGTTGGAGAATTATACTACACTTCTGAAAATGCTTGATGATTATGAAGAGCATCATTTAAAGTTTATAGCTCAATGTGATGACATGATAGAGCTATTTATTGATAGTAGTATTAAACGCTTTCCAGTAGGAGTGATGTTTACTCCTTATGATGTTTACCTTTTCATGGAGTATGATAAGACTATTCCATATAAGGAGTTAAAATCTCGAATACTTAGACGCTTAAAATATTTTATTGTTACGAAAAACTTAAAATATTTAGGTTTAAAACGATATGAACATAATCGTTATGTTATGTTATGTTGAAAGAAATTGAATAACAAAAAAGGCTGGAAGAGAAATTTCTCTTCCAGCCTTTTTTTTATCTCAATGAGATATTATATGAATCCTTAGCGTCTTTAATTAATGTTTTATCATTTGTTATGCGTAGTTTGGACTTGATACGTTTATAACATTGCTTAACGTCCGAAGGACTTTTACCAAAGTAAACAAAATACTTATCTTCTTTCTCAAAACCATAGCGTGAAAGTGTTACACCAGGATGTGAAAGAGTATCAACAATAAGATATACATATTCATCAATAACCATAGGATAAAGTTTTAACTGACCGGCAGCCGCCTTTTTCCTATTAAGTTTCATCCAGTTACGGATTCCCTCTTCAGGGAAATCTAATTTATATTTACTTCTAGCCATATTATCGAATACGGCTTCTATTTCTTCAACATTCTTAGCAGGAATTTTATATTTCTTTTGAAGCTTTTCAAGCACTATATAACCCTTAGCTTTACTACCTACATAGAAAGACCAGCAAGGAGGCATATCCTTGAAGCCTAAATCAAGTAAGTCTTCGCTATCTGGGTCTTCAGTATAACCATATAAGCATAATATGCCATTATAGATACCAATATAAATTTCAGCAGCACCATCTTTAACTGGTTCATCAGTCTTAGGGGTTTTTTCAACTTTAGGAGTTTTAACTTTTTCAGTAGGAGTTTTAACTTTTTCGGCTGCTGACTTTTTCTCTATATGTTTGGTAATGCTAGCATCTAATTTTAATGTATATTTAAGCCATTGCTCCCATGACTTATCTGATACATCTTCAATGTTAATTGGTTTAGAAGTTAAATCATATTTAGAATCATATACCCTGTATTCTTTTTCACCGTCTACAGTTTTAACTTTTAACTGCTTATTATATTTTGAAAGAAGTTCATTAAGTTTTGAGCGTGTAACTTTACCCGTAGGTAAATCAAGTAATGCATGCTCTAAATCTAAAGCATTCTTAGCATCAATAGGTTTAACACCTAGTTTAGTCTTTAATTTATCTTTAGAGTTTTCTTTAGCTTGTAATTTTTTAGCATTTGCAGGGGTAATTTTTTCATTTATAACAACTGAGAACATGTCAAAAGATTTAGTTTTATTTGTATCGTAATTAAGGATTTTAACTTTATTATTAGAGGTAACACCCTTAATAATACCAAATCCATATTCAGTAATGACTGTTTTACCAATTAAATCATCTTCAATTGCGGTTAAATGTTTAGCCGCAGTATATTCCTCTTTAGATTCAGCATAGTCAATTAAAGGAATATCATCATCATTATTTAGGGGTAATGTCATACCACTAACCCAAGGAATATTTTTAATTGGCGCACTATTTGGTAATACGCGACTTTCTTTAACAGGAACGAAAGATAAATCTCCTTTCTTCTTTTCATCTTCAATCTGTTTAAGTATCCAATCTCTATAAGCGTCTGTAGCTTGCATACTTTTAACACCACCAACAAGCGGGTCACCATAGCGAGCAACTAAGGCTTCATCACTGAATTGCGGCGGGTCAATCATATCAATAGGACAATTTTCCATAATTTTAGCATTACGAATCTTTTTAAAGTTTTGGAATGCATATTTAACTACGTCTGCACTATCATTACAAATAACAGTATCAATATATACTATTTTCTTACTATTTTTATTTATTAGTTTACCATCTTTCCATTCAAGATGGGGACGAACGATTCGAGCTTCTAACTGGTCTAAGTTACCAGGTGTCCAGTCAACGTCTGCTACAATAATGCGATTAGCAACCTGTAAGTTTAGGCCTTCTTTCAAAGACTGACAAACAGCGAACATAACTACTATTTTAGGATTATTTTGAAATTCAGGAACAGCCTTTTTATTTGCAGCATCATAATATACAGATCTAGCACTATGGCGTGAATATTTCTGCAAATGACGAGCAGCTTCTTTATAATGCACATTAACAATAACTTTACCACCTTGCTTAATGCTTTCGTCAATTAAGTTGTCGATGGCTTCAAGCTTGGGACTTTTCCATTCTTCACCAACTAATTTTGTCAATCCATGAATTTCAGGAGCAGTTAAATATTGCTCCAAACGAGCAAGTTTACCAAGTAACGCTACAGGAACATCAATTCCATCATCACCACTACTTATTAATTTATCCCAAGCTTTTGCAAGATTAGGATCACTTTTAATTTCTTCTAAAACCTGATACACCATATCTTTATAAATTTTAGCTTGTTCTTTGGACATTTCCACAAGAACTTGGTTATATTGTATTTTAGGTAGTAATACAGCCCAATCCTTTTTACGAAACATAATATATTTAGCTCTACTGCGTAAGTCATTACGACATAATTCCGCAAAGTTAGGACGCCAAACGCCACCTTCAGAATATCTATTTTTAAATTCAGTAGTATCACCCACAATACTTGGATCTAAGAAACCACATTGACCAATAAGGTCAGTTGGGTTGTTATTGATTAATGTACCTGTAGCAATACGTTTATAAATACATGTAGAACCAAGATTAGTAGCAGCTAAATTCCAGTCCGTAGTAGGACGTTTAATAAAATGACTTTCATCAAGTGAAATATAGTCTGGGTTGACTACAGATCTAACCCATTCCATGCCTGTATAAGAATATACTTCTTCAATCGGATCAACAATATATTTTCCTGTAGTTAAAAAACTATAAGTTGTTAGGAAGATTGTATTCGGTGGGGCAGATCGAATCATTTTTTCTATTTCATCTTTACCTCGTCTATTTACAACTTCTGTAGTAATTGGAAATGCATTCATTTTTCCAGCAGTAAAGAATGTGACCTGACTAATCCATTGAGGGATCAAGGAAGTAGGCATTGAAACTAATGGACGTTTAATCTTTCCTTTATTTAATAAATTACAAATATCATAAATAATAGAAGGAGTTTTACCACCGCCAGTTGAAACGTCAAGAATCGCATTTTCACCTGCGACATTTAACTTTGCGATAGATGAACCCTGATGTGGAAATAAACTAATATCAGTATTTACGTTGCACAATGAAGGTAAATCATCTGAATTTACATTTTCAAATGCGATCTGTTGTTTAGTTTCATTGATTTTAATATTTATTGCATCTTCGGAACATTGCTGAAGTAATAAAATTGACCCTTTTAATTTTAAATAATTAACAGGAGATATTGAACCTACTTTATATTTTTCTTCACATGCCTGCATCAGTTCAGTTAAAAATTCTTTAAATCTTTCTCCATCTTGATGGATTACATCACCAATAGTAGTAAAGCTGCTGGTGAATCTATCAGAAGAAATATTTAAATTTTTAGCAACTTCCTCGTTTAAGGATCCTTTATTCACATTCATGAAAGAGTATTTAGTTGAAAGATCCGTATATGCCGTCCAGTTGTAGTAACTAGCTAAACCAGAACCACTTGTTGAAAATAAATAATCATAATTTCTATCTAACATACTCGCTATATCTGATGATGAAACTGGAATAGCGCGAGTAAACATATATGTACTTTGAACACTATCACTATTAAAATACGTCATAACTTTAGAATTATCGTTAAGAGATAAAATTTTATTCCTAGGTAATGATGTATCCCCAATCTGTTTTATTACCGCTGTAAAATCTTCCTTTGTTATAGCAGGAAGATAAATTATATCACCAGAATCAATTTTATACAATCCGGGATTTGAGATAGGTTGAACATCAAAGTCATTATCATATATACTAGGAAATCCATTCCATGAAGTATTAATGTAATATTCAATAGATTTAGTAACTAAGGAATTTAATCTGTATTCAGTAAGTTTAGGTTCAATCTTTAAAAAGCGTTGACATAATGGACTTGTTTTATCAAAGGTAAATGCAAACATAACCTTAAGATTATTAGTATCGGGTTCAGCTATTAAAAATGTTTTTGAAAATTTAGATTCATGTATTTTTATATAAGGTTTTTTAGACTTTAAAAATTTAAGAATATCATCATATATTTTTTCTAAGTCTTCTTTAGGAGCTAAATCACTTTCAACAATCTTTGATTTAACTGTTTCATAATGATAAGAATTACATGAAATAGAACTTTCTTTTATAATACCATATTTATCTTTTACTTCATCTTCACCGGGAAAAACAATTTTTAAAGAAAAAGATGGAGCAGAAGTTATATCTAAATTATAAACAGAAAATGCACCTTCTATTAAGTTACCTGCATCAACTAAGTCATCTGCAGCTAACTGTAATTCTTTAGACATAGAGATAAGTGATACTTTATTCTGTTTCATCAAAATTTACCTCGTCCCCAATATTTTCTAGCACTGCATCATCATTACTTTGTTTATCAATCTCAACAGGATTGAAATACTCGTTAGGATTTTGCAATGCTATTGTTAGTTCTTGCGGAATTGCCTTATTCAATTTTTGAAGCCGCTCAACCAATATCTTTGTTATATTATAATTTATTAAAGGTACAGATAAACTATTAATGTACTCTAGATTTAAATTAGCAGGAAATAAATCACTATTAATGATATTATCAACCATAACATCTACTTTATCTTCTGTTTCAGGAGAAATTGGGAATGTAAAATCTAATGTTTTACGTCTACGTGATACAATGCTACTCTTAATCTCACAACAAACAGCTTTAATAAAATTAGTTCTTGTATCATTCAATTTCGTATTGAGCGTATTACTATACCGAATTAATGCAAGGTCGTCAAGAGTTAAAATTATAGGATCCTTTAAATCAGCAACCGAAAATGTTGCAGTTAAATGACTCTTGTTATCTTTAATACTTGCTAACGTAGGCTTTAATTTAGAAGGATTTAAAAACTCTAACTGTTGACGTATGTAGTTGTTAATCATGAACGGCACTCCCTTAGTTTTGATTTGAATACCTTAGTCAATTCTTTAATCACTACGGTCTTTTTAGACATAGATTTTGAATCAAAATGAAGTAAGGAACTTACTAATTGTGCAGTGCAAATGAATCTACTTTCTAAATATAATTCATCATCTTCTTCAAACAAGTATAATGTACACATTGTACTAACAGGACGTGAATATACAGATTGTTTTACTGCAAACTTTCGTGCTTTTATAAATGAAATGAAATCCTTATTCTTTAATGAATCACCTTTAGTTATCTTACGTCTAAATATAATTTGATATTTACCCGGACTAACTTCTTCAACTTGATATACCGTATCAAGTAAGGCTTTAGAACCGAAACCCTTACGGATTAACATATTACAAAAAGTATTTGCAGCCTTTAATGCTGTTTTAATATTAGATTCAATTCTGTTAGTTAACATGTCAACAATATTTTGATTTGTTTCATCCGTAGTTTCATTAAAAGGAGGAAAATTATGTTTTATTGCATATTTAATCCAAATAGCAATAGCTACTTTCCATTTATCTTCTATTTTAGTATAATCTTTCCATGTAGATTGATATTTCTTACAAAAACCTTCCCACTTTTTTAAACCCTTAGTTGAAATACCAACTGGAGGATTTTTAGGAGTAGGATTTTTACCGGCAACTTTCTTAGAGGTTGCAGCAGCATTTAACTGTATTCCTAAGCGTTTGAATATTTCTTCACGAAGCTGTGTATTTTCATCTTCACATTTAGATAAATAATCTGAATTAAAATGAGTAGTATTTTCAGCAATATTTACAGGTTCATTTGATGTGGTTTCTTTTTCATATGAAATAGTACCACTAGGAGAAATAATATTAATTACTACTGTGGGTGATTGTTTTATTTCTACTTCTTGCTCTATTTTTTCAGGAGCAGGTTTTGGTTCAAAACAATTTAAATGGCAGGAACATGCATCAAAATCATCAAAGCTCTTCTCACCAATAAGTGAGGTTACTACAGGTGTATTGTGTGTTTTACACATATGGAACACATGATTATTTGAGCAAATAAATTCATTATTTGCTTCTACAGCTTCGCAGCTACAAACTGGACATTTCATTGTATCCTCCTAATGAAAAAGCCATTCCAACCTTTGAAGCTGGAATGGCTTTTTATATCATTTATCTGAACTAAACTAGTTCAGGTTTCCTTCAACGATTTTGCGAATTTCTTTGGTCACAACGCTGTTGCGCTTGAGGAAATCTGCACCACCGATGCTTTCAACATAAGTAGAAGGAAGAAGTAACACAGCCGTAATGACAATAGCGTCATCCACAACCGCAACTGTAAATGTAATATACTTGCTAAACTTGTTAGAAATACGAATAGCCGCAATGGCATTCTTGGCCTTAGCGATTAAGGCCTGAATATCACGGGGCTGCTTAACTTTATACTGCTTAGTAAATGTAACGCGGGTTGTATCTGAATCATCTGTAGTAATATTGGTAATTTCACTAGATTCACCAGATAAAGCATTACCCATTTCAAAATTAATATCCTGTATATTGTTAGAGAGTTCCTGACAGGCACGCTCTAAATAATACTGAATTTTGTCGCCAGTGGCAGCATCCGTCACAGGCGTAAACTTTTCAACGGAATCTGAAACAGAATTAGCAATCATAGTAGAAAGTAAATTGGTATCACTCGCTTCTTTTACAGAAGCAGTAACTTTAGCAGTAACAGTAGTGGCGAGATTCTTTTTCATCGTTTTTTCTCCGTGTGTGTTTATTTTACTTGCTGTAAAATATTATTAATTACAGAATCTTTAAGCTTTGGTAATTTTGATTCAATCTCATTACCAAATTTTCTATAAATATTATTTACGGCTTTTTTCATTAACTTTCTATTTGGTTGCAAATCCAACTCATTTGAAATGATTGTACCAAGAGACAAAATTAATTTTTCAATGAAAGGCTTCATTTCTTCGTCAAACAATTGAGTTACTACTTCCTCGTAATCAACTGCTTCTTCAAGCCTATCAGTAATGTCCTTAATTTGTGAAACCATATTAGTTAGAGCATAGGAATTTCCTTGAGTTGGCTTTGCTCTATATGCACCATGACAAACTTTTAAACATTCTAGTAATAATACTCGCAAGTTTTTCATTAACTGCAAGTTTGAATTAAACTGTGTATCAAATTCAGAAACATTTGATAACGATTCAGAAAATTCAGCCGAGATTTTATCCCCTGCTTTCTTTTTTGACTTCTTTACTTCTAAAGAAGCCTCTTCATCGTCATCATGCTTAAAATTGTTCATAGCTTTACGAACTTCTTTAGATTGAATAGGCTTATTTTTCTTTAACTTTTTAGTCATAGGCTCCTTCCTTTAAATTAATTTTTTACAATTTTATCGCAGATAACCTCAATAGGTAATTTTTGATTCCAACAAACAATACTATATTCAAGCAATAATTTAACAGCAGCTTCATCTTCTGTAATAGTTTCGGGGTCAACCCCAAGTGTATCACATACAGATTTTGCAATAGCTATATAATTATAGCCAAATAATTTATTTTCAACATAATGGAAGAAGGATTCAGCATCTTCCAATAATTCATTAGTTTCTTCTTTAGCTTTCATTAGTAATTCCTTAGCATCTGTTACTACTCCATCAACTTTATTTTCTAAAGTTTCCCCAATGTTGATTATGCGTACAGCAGCAACTTCGGGTAACTTAATTTCAATACTAATATCTTTTAATATTAATAATTCTTTAGTTACATCATCAAATAATTCAATTGTAATAGTATCTGTATTTGATGTAGAAGTAATAGCAGAATAAGTTATAGCCTGTAACCAAGCTAAAACCTGTTCTTCATTACCACTAAAAAGAAGGGTATTTCCAGCAGAATCATTTACAGCTAATTGACCTATATTAGTTTCATTACACATAACTTTACAATTAACTACATTTTCAGTATCCCAAGCTAATTCTTTAATAGGTAAATGAACTGGTGTAGAATCAGTTAACATTAACTGATTCTCAATATCCAAAATGCATGTTGCCATGTTTTTCTCCTTTTTATCCTACAGTAACATCAGAACTGCATTCATTACATACATCTCCACATGAAATAGGGTCGCCTTTTATTTGAATACTCCTACCTTCAACAGTTACTTCATGCTGACCTATGTATATACCAGAATGGCAAACAGGGCCACAGCAATGGGTAACTATGGAATCACCATACCGTACAACTCCGCGCCCATTTACTGTGACTGCGGAGCTGAACGATGCTGGTGGTGTAGGATTAAAACAATGACCTTGAGTTAAGTCACCCTCACGAACAACTCCACTCATAAAATCATCGCAAATAAATCAGCTCTAAGAATTACAATGATATTACCTTTTCCAAAAACTCTGACTTCCATCTTTAGTTCTTTTTTACTTTTTGTGTATTTAAACTGACCAGAAAATTTTGCAGTTGCATACTTGGTAATGGCCTGAATCTGTTTTTTATCAAAATTTTGTTTTAACGATAATACACATTTATCTTCATTTACTACACAGTCTATTGTAGAATAGTCTATTGCTGCATTTTTGCAGATTGTAGACATATTCTGATATAAAATACTTATACTATCTAATATATTTGAAAATTTATTATATTGCCGTTCAACTCGTAAAGGTAATTTAGCTTCAACTTCTACAAGCTTCATGGAAGCTAAAACCTTTAGACGTTGCCTTTGGAGTCAACCCCAAAAGCACCTGTCTGTTTCACAAGTTCCGCCCACTGCGGCCCATAAGCTTTATATAAATAATCAAGAACATCCTGACGATTCATTTCGCCAGAAGCAACAATAACACTTTTAACGGCATGCGCAGAGATGATAGCATCCTGTGTAAAACCATTTTCTTCAATACGAATTGCAAGTGAATCGCCGTGGTTTTCAACCACCTGAGCCACTTCCATGAAAGGAGTTAAATTACCGGTTTCATCCACGGTGGCAGTCATGCCAAAGAAGTGAACAAAGTTACCGGGTCGCGCACCAGAAGTAAGAATAAAATTATCACAATCAGTACGATAATTAGAATCCGTATTGGCGAGCAAAGCACTCTTAAGAATTTCTTCAGGGTCTGCTTCATTCATCCTCACTAAATAAGGCTTACCCGCAATTTCTTTCTTATCCCAAACTTTATCAAGTTCAGTATCAAGATACTGCAAAGCAGAAATAACTTTACATTTAGCAAGCACTTCAGTTGAAGCTTCACGATAAATGGCAGCAGGTTTGATACCAATAACGGAAGCATAATGAATAGGAGCAGAGCCAGCAAGTTTGGCCTTCTGCTCAACTTTAATTGTAGTAAAAGAAGGGCCATAAGCGTTCATGGCCTGCTGCGTAAGAGCAGGAACAGCAAGCTTGGTTTGAGCTTCTGTAATTTCATTAGTGCTGCCCAAAATAAGGCGCCCACTGAAATCACCAAGCTTATGATACCCAGCTAACCAAATACCATTAGCATCACGCATATCAACATCTGTAGCATTAAGTTCAACTTGTTTACTTTTGTTAATGAATTTAGCAGTAATGCTATTTAATCTGGACAGATTGCGCATTGTTTGTTCTCCTGATGTTTGTTTGGCAGTATCTAGCTTAACTGCCAAGATTATAATTTTTGTAAGTTTACTAGTTTTATAATAACTTCTATTTCAAATATTTTACTTTGGTTTTTTTAATTTTATATCATACATAGCTACTACTGAAGGATTAATTTTTGTATAAATACCTTTTGTTTTTCCATAAGATAAAAAGCCTAAAATATATTCTCTATATTCCTTTGGAACACTTTTTCCTTTTACGCCTAAAATAGATTTAACTTCATTAT
>Ga0183101_1000088_pt4 | contig 21206 bp, 21 predicted proteins | sample Biomet3_FD_127790 | JGI IMG/M metagenome (GOLD analysis project Ga0183101, IMG submission 127790) | Microbial communities from bioreactor (seeded with sewage sludge) at LBNL, California, USA - Biofuel metagenome 3 | ecosystem: Engineered > Bioreactor > Anaerobic > Unclassified ...
ATTACAAGGAATTCCATTTGGGCCAATCGCTAATTTAGGTGCGCAAGATCAGCTGCTGACCATCGGCGCAATCACATTGAATGTCCTGCCTATTTTGATGACTACAATTAATGTGATCTCCTGCATCATCTATACCAAAGGATATCCTTTGAAGACGAAGATCCAGCTGTATGCTATGGCTGCCTTCTTCCTGTTCTTCTTATATGATTCTCCGGCAGGACTGCTATTCTATTGGACATTGAACAATCTGTTCTCCCTATTGAAGAACATTTTCTATAAACTGAAAAATCCTAAAAAAGTATTATCAATTGTGGCGTCAATTGCTGGAATTATCGCAATCATATACGGCGCAATTGTGAATACAACATTAACTAATAAAGCTGTTTTAATGGGATTTGGTGTTTTACTGCAGGCTCCAATTCTTCTTGGACTGTATTTCAAGAAGAATGCTAATAAAAAGAAGAATGACGAAACCTACAATCCAGACAAGAAAGTATTTATTTATGCGGCTCTGTTACTAACAGCAATCATTGGTGTTTTAATTCCTTCCTCTGTTATCACTTCTTCGGCGCAGGAATTTGTCAATTTGTATGATTATCACCATCCTTTATGGTATGTGGTAAGCGCATGTGCTCTTGCTTTTGGTACATTCGTTATCTGGTTTGGAGTATTCTATTGGTTAGCAAGTAAGCATGGCAAGGTTATTTTTGAAAAAGTCATGTGGGTATCCTGTGGTGTCTCCATTGTAGACTACATGTTCTTTGGTACTAATTTAGGTATTTTGACAAAGTCTTTGACTTATGAAAATGATTTTGATTTTACGAAATGGCAGAAATTAGTAAATATTGCTCTTCTAATAATTTTAGCAATTGTGATGATCACGGCTTTAAAAAAGAGCAAGAAATTTGCAATCGGTGCAATGACAACAGGTATTTTAGCAATATCATGTATGTCATGCTGGAATATGTATCAAATAAACAATAAAATTATTCCATTAAAGTCTCAGATTGGAACGGTAACGACTCCTACTCCGCAATTTAGTATGAGCAAAGATGGGAAAAATGTTGTTGTGTTAATGCTGGATCGTGCCATTGGACCGTTTGTACCGTATATGTTCAATGAAAGACCGGAATTAGCAAAGCAATTTGATGGTTTTACTTATTATTCAAATACAATGTCTTTTGGAATGTGTACAAATTTTGGCAGTCCAGCACTATATGGCGGCTATGAGTATACACCGACAGAAATTGACAAACGTGATACGGAGTCTTTAGTATCGAAACAAAATGAATCATTGAAAGTAATGCCGGTATTATTTGATCAGAATAATTATGCGGTATCTGTATTTGATATTCCATATGCAAACTATTCATGGGTTCCGGATCTATCGATTTATGATGATTACCCAAATATCAAAAAAGATAATTTACAAGGGAAATACAATGATTCTGTTACAACAAATTCAGGTTTCAAAGCAAATTGCCGTAATTTCTTCTGCTATGGTCTGATGAAATCATCGCCAATCGCTATACAGCATTTGTTATATAACTTCGGCAGCTATTTCAATACAAATACTGATGATTCCTCAAGTTATATTGCTACTGAATTTGAAAAATCATATAACGTTTTGAAAAACTTGCCTGCATTAACCAATGTGGAAGATTCCTCAGATAATAACTTCTTGATGATGGATAACGATGTCACACATATGGATCTGCTTCTACAAGAACCAGAATATGAATATACAAAAAATATTGATAATTCAAAATATGATGCAGAATATGCAAATCGCTTCACGGTGAATAACCAAACAATTAATATGAGCAATCCGCGTGCTATACCTCATTATGATGTAAACATGGCAGCAATGATTCAATTAGGAAATTGGTTTGATTATTTACGTGAAAATGATCTGTATGACAATACACGTATTATCTTAGTTGCAGATCATGGATTCCCGTTGGGTTTCTATGATAATATGCTTTTAACAAATGATGATGGCACATCGATTGATCTAGATGGCTATGCGCCATTGCTGATGGTAAAAGATTTTAACGCAACTGGTTTCAGCACATCTGATGAATTTATGACCAATGGTGATGTACCAACAATTGCAACATCCGGCGTGATTGATAATCCAACAAACCCATTTACTGGGAAAGCAATTAATAATGATGAAAAGACAGCGCATGATCAGTATGCGTTTGCCTCAACGGAATACGATGTAGATATTAACAATGGAAATACGTTTATTCCTGATGACTGGTATTCCGTACATGATAATATTTGGGATCCAAACAACTGGAAACGTGTTGCAACACAATCGATACTGCCTACAAACTAAAAAGTCATCATTCCTAGAAAGGAATGATGATTTTTTTATAAGCTTTGAATTAGTTTGTTGATATTTTCTTTTTTCGTCATCCACGATGTCACAAAACGTACTGCAGTATGATCTTCATCAATCTTTACCCAGGATTCAAAAGAGAAATCATGAGACAGCTTTTGTATCATTGCATTGGTCAAAATTGGGAACAGCTGATTGGTCTCAGCGGGGAAGTAGAAGGAATAGCCTTTTTCTTCCAGGCCTTTTGTCAGCTCAGCTGCCATTTCAATCGCATGCTTGGAGATGGTCAAATACCGATTCTCTGTAAAGAGTTCTTCAAACTGAATGCCAAGCATTCTGCCCTTGGCTAACATACCACCTCTTTGTTTAATGTTATAACGGAAGTCTTTCTGATACTTATCATTCACAATGACAACGGCTTCGCCAAACAGTGCACCTACTTTTGTGCCGCCGATATAGAAGACATCACAGAGCTTTGGCAGGTCCTGCAGGGAAACGTCGTTCTTCTTTGCCATTAAGCCATAGCCTAAACGTGCACCATCAATGAATAAAGGAATCTCATGCTGCCTGCATACTGCGTAAAGATCGGTCAGTTCCTGCTTGGAATATAACGTTCCGGATTCGGTTGGAAAGGAGATATACACAATGCCTGGCTGAACCGTATGTTCCATAGTCTCACTGCTGAAATGATCTTCAATCAGCTTTTCTACTTGTGCCGCGGTGATCTTTCCATCGCTTGTTGGCAATGTCAGACACTTGTGGCCTGTTGCTTCCAAGGCGCCGGTCTCATGAACGTTGATATGTCCGGATTCTGCGCAGACAGCTCCTTGGTAATGCTTTAGGATGGAATCGATGATGGTGATGTTTGCCTGGGTGCCGCCAACCAGAAAATGGATATCTGCGGCAGGGCAGGCAATGGCTTCCTTGATCAGCTGTTTGGCATGTTCACAATGCGGATCAACTCCATATCCCTGCGTCTGTTCCTCATTGGTACGCTGTAATGCGGTCAATATTTCTGGAATACAGCCTTCCATATAATCACTATCGAAACGTATCATAATGCAGTCCCTCGCTTTTCGTACTATAATACTTTAGCGCAAAGGAGAAAACATGAACAGAAAAAAGGCATCGAAAGTATTCCTGATCTTCTTAATGGTCCTCGTAATATTCTCGATGGTACTGACCATGTTCCGGTAATATGAAAAGATATAAACAAAATGAAATTGCTGCAATGGCAGAAGTATTAAAGAAGGACGGTGTCATCTCCGTCCCAACGGACACGGTATATGGTGTCTGTGCCCGCATGGATTCACAGCAAGCTCAGGAGAATCTAAGAGATGTAAAGCATCGTCCTGCAACTAAGGCATTCCCTGTCATGTGCAGTGATGAAGCACAGATCAAAGAGATTGCGGAAGTGAATGAGCGTGCAGAGAAGCTGATCCACGCTTTCCTGCCAGGTCCTGTCACTCTGATCTTAAAGAAGAAGGCTGAAGTACCGGCATACGTGAATGGCGGTATGGATACTCTGGCGATTCGTATGGCAACCAGTGACGCATTGTGTCAATTGATCCAGGCAGTTGGCGCGCCGGTCTTTATGACCAGTGCCAATCAGTCAGGAGAACCGGTCTGTACCTCACTGGATGAAATTGAAGTCTCCTGTCCAACGTTGGACGGCATGATGGAAGGCAGTGTTTCCTTTGGTGAAGCAAGCACCATCATTGACTGTACCAGTGAAGAAGTAAAAATCCTGCGGCAGGGACCAGTTACAATGGAACAGATCCAGAAAGCATTACAATAAGTTCTCATCTAAGGAACAGATTTCTGTTCCTTTTCTTGTACAATGAAGCTAGAAGGAGTTACCTCTATGAGTAAAATTGTATTTCTTGATGTAGATGGAACGTTAATTGATTATGATACAAAGCTGCCGGCTTCTGCGGCAAAGGCAGTGGAAGAAGCCAGAGCGAATGGTCATCTCGTGTATCTCTGTACGGGATGCTCGAAAGCAGAGATTGCCCAGAGACACTTGTGTGAAACGGATGGCATGATTGGCGGCAATGGTGCTTACGTGGAATCCGAAGGCAAAGTCATCATGCATCAGGGACTAAGCAAAGAAGAGACAAAGCATATTGTGGATTGGTGTAATGCCCGTCACTTAGGTTTCTATCTCGAAGCCAACAGCGGCATGTATTGCAATGACTGGATGATTGAACAGGGACCGGAGACCATGGTGAAGTATTCCCTTGGCAAAGGCGCAGATCTTGCCAAGGCAGAGAAGAGTGCACACAGCTTTGTGGACAGCTTCATTCATTTAAAAGGGGAAGAACTGTATCGCGATGATGTGAATAAGATCTCGTTTATTCTGTCTTCATATCAGGATCATTTAGATTCGAAAACAGAGTTCCCGGAATTGATTGCCAATACCTGGGGCGGCAAAGGGGAAGAAGCCCTGTTTGGTGACTTAGGCCCAACAGGAATCACAAAGAAACATGCGATTGATGTCCTGCTGAAATACTTGAACCGCAGCAGGGAAGACACGATTGCCTTTGGCGATGCGAAGATTGATATCTCGATGTTTGAACTGTGCGGCTACAGTGTAGCCATGGGCAATGCCGGGCCAGAATGCAAGGCAGCAGCGGACTATGTCACGACAGATGTCAATGACAATGGCTTAGAGAATGCCTTCCGTCATTTAGGACTGATCAAATAAAAGAAGTGATTTTCATCACTTCCAATACTGCAATATTTCTGTGAGATCACCGTATGCGGTGATCTTTTCTTTCATTTCCTGGTTATGGTCATAGTAGCTGTCATCTGCTAAGACCGTGCGGAAGTTCTCATAGAGACTTCCCATCGTCAGATCTTCTTCATAAAGATACCGGCCGATGCCATTTCTCTGCACCGCCTGTCCGTTGTACATTCTTGCATATTCACGGGAAGCGATGATGACTTGCGGAATGGCCTGGGCAATGCATTGGTTCATATAATAGTCATTGCCGTCATGTATGACACAGATGGAACCAGGAATCATATCGGCTCTTGGATGGGCAATGAAGTGAATGTTCTGCAGTTTCTGCGCTTTACATCCGGGATACCAGATATAGACCGCATAAGGTGCGCCCAGGAAGGCATCACTGAGGATCTTCCGCAGCAGGATGGCGGGCTTATGCACATCCGGCAGGAAGACACAGACACGGTTTGTCAGTCCCTTCTTAACAGGATAGACAGAGGTGATGCCAATGCGCTTCACATCCGTTGCGATGGTAAATGGCTGGGTCTCTACCGGGCCGAACCCGAAACGGTGCTGGCACTGTGCATAGGTTTCTTTCAAAGAAAGCACCTGTTCCAGCTTATACGAAGATAAGAAGGCATTGTATTCCTCCAGGACACTGCTTGGAAAGATCACTGCTTTGTATATGGCCGCATTGACAATGGCATCCACCGGTACATTCTTTAGTCTGCCAGCGGATACCGCAGCTAACCGGTCGATGGTCAGGATCCGATCAGGCTGGAAATGATCAATGATCTCTAAGAGAGACTCCATATCTTCCCTGAGGTAATCCTCATCCATGGCTCCATGTTCATACATCCATTCTTCATAGGAACGGTTCTGTTTCTTATGTAAAAGAGAAGGCTTTTTTGTCTGCGGGGCAGGGTAGGCCGAGGCATAATGAAAGGCATTGGCTTGATCTGCCGAAATGGCCACAACATGGCCCTGACTGTTCAATAAAGCCGCTAAGTTCTGGGTGATATAGTATGCCGCATCGCTCTTTGGATGCTGGATCAAAGGGGTTATTAAGATCTTCATTCCTATAAGTATACCATTGAAGCGAGTTGCGATTGAAGCGTATTTGGAATAAGATAGAGAACAGAAAAAAGAGAGCGAGGATATAGGCAATGTTAGAAGTACTGAACCACCCATTGATTACTCACAAGCTCACACAGATGCGTAAGAGCAGCACAGGTACAAAGGATTTCAGAGAGAACCTCGATGAAATCGCTGAATTGATGGCATATGAAGTATGCCGCGATTTACCAGTCAAGACCGTAGATATCGAAACACCGGTCGCTCCATGCACAGGTTTTGAATTATCCAAAGAAGTGATTATTGTCCCAATCTTGAGAGCAGGCATCGGATTATTAGACGGAATCCGCCGTTTAGTTCCTACCGCAAAGGTTGGCTTCATCGGTATGTATCGTGATGAAAAAACACTGGAACCACATGAATATTTCGCAAAGTTCCCAAATGGCATGGAAGACGCCATTGTCATGATTGTTGATCCAATGCTGGCAACCGGCGGCAGTGCCATCGATGCCATTGCAGCAGTTAAGAAAAGAGGCGCACAGCAGATCAAGTTAGTCTGCTTAGTAGGCGCTCCAGAGGGTGTCAAGGCAGTTCAGGCAAAGTATCCAGATGTTGATCTGTACTTAGCAGCATTGGATGACCATCTGAATGAGAATGGCTACATTGTCCCAGGCTTAGGCGATGCTGGTGACCGTATCTTCGGCACAAAATAATGAATCTCGTACAGTTTATTGTCAGAGCTTGTATCTATATTCTGGCATTTGCGGTGACGTGGTTTGCGATGGATGCAGTGAACTATGAGAAACTGCTGAAAAAGGGACATGTCAAACAGGCACAGGTGCTCTACTTTCTGATTGTGATGGCGATTGCATATCTCGTCGGATCGTTCTGCTGTGCATTTATCTATCAGTGAAAACAGGCTTCGGCCTGTTTTTATATGACTTGACTGCTGTATCGATTGTATTATAGTAAGTAATACATAAGGAGATGATACGATGATCCTGAAATTTGATTTTGCCAGTAAAGTACCGCTGTATATGCAGTTACGGAACCAGATTGTCATTGGTATTGCGGAAGGAAAACTGCAGGCAGGGGAAAAACTGCCGACTGTCCGGGCGCTGGCCGATGAATCGGGAATTAATTCCATGACGGTATCGAAGGCATACCAGCTTTTAAAGCAGGAGAACTATATTGTAACGGACCGCAGGGGCGGTACGGTTGTCGCTTCTAATACACCAACCAAGGTGGATCCAAAGACAGTGAATATGCTGCGTCTGCATATTTCAGAACTGCGGGTCGCCGGAATGAGCAAGGAAGAAGTCATGGACCTGTGCGAGAAGCTGTACGAGGAGGGAATCTAGTATGGCACTGAAGTTGATTCTATGGGCATCCATTGGCTGGATGCCGATTCTGATGTGTGTCATGCTGAACAATGAAGCCAAGTTCAAGAAGAATATTGCTGTTGGTGTTACGCTGCCGCATGAGGCAAGAGAAGACAATGATGTACTGCAAATCTTGAAGAACTATAAAAAATGGATGATCATTGTGAATGTCATCATGCTTGTGCTTGCATGTGCATGCATGTTCTTCAACAGTGATGTATTGATCATGACCTCCTGGTTCATTTGGCTGGATGTGGCCATTGTTGTGCCATATATTCCCTATGTCTATACCAACACCAAATTGAAGGAACTGAAAGCTTTGCGAGGATGGAATCATACTGCCGAGCAGCAGACCGTTTCGGTCAATATCGATGCACTTCCAGATAACCACTGGATCTCGCCATGGGTCTTTCTGCCGTCGGCGTTGATCTGTTTGGTACTGATCCTCTTTGATCCGGAGATGTCCGTAATGTATATCTTATTTGCGGTGACGTGCTTGTTATTCTGGGCAAGTTATCGCTACCTTTATCGGAATAAAGCAGAAATGGTCGATGAGAATACGGAATTGACCATTGTGTTGAGCCGGATCCGGAAATACAACTGGGGAAAGATGTGGATCATCACCAGTTATGCCATGAGTGTCTATGCAGTCATGATGTGTTTCTTTCAGAATGCACCGGTACTCAGTATGGTATTGATTGTTGCGGTAACAATCATCCTATGTGTCTATGCATTCAAAATTGAATTCAAGACAAGATATCTACAGGAAAAGCTGACCAAGGACTCTGGCCAGGAATGGTATGCAGATGAAGATGATCATTGGATCTGGGGTATCTTCTACTATAATCCCAATGATTCACGTCTCATCATCAACAGCCGGATTGGCATCAACAGCAGTGTCAATCTCGCCAAGACCGCTGGAAAAATCATTATGGCAGTAACGGTATTACTGTTAGCGGCGATGCCGTTCATGGGCGTATGGATGGGTGCCATAGGATCCCAGGAGATTACGGCAGTGGTTGACCAGGGCACATTTACCGTTTCTGCCGGTTCGACGGTCTATCAGATCAAGACCAGTGATATCAAAGAAGTCACTCTGTTAGAAGAACTGCCATCTCACTTAAGTAGAAAAATGGGAACAGGCATGGATACGTATCTGGAAGGAAAGTTCAGTGCTGATACGATTGGCAACGTGACCGTTCTGCTGGATCCAACCGTTTCACCATATCTTTTGATTCAGACAAACGAAGGCAAGTATTATCTGTTTGGCACCAGAGATGCGGATAAGACAAAAGATGCCTATCAGCAGCTGAAGAGTACCGCCATGCAGGAAGAAGTTTTGCCAGTCCTGCAGTTATCGCACGGCTTGTCGTGGTAGAATATTCATTGACAAGTGAGGTAGAAGAAATGAATAAACTGCTAAGTATTGTCGTTCCTTGTTATAACGAAGAAGAAGTCCTTCCTTTGTTCTGCGAGAAAGTCGGAGAAGTCGATGCGCAGTTAAAGAAAGACAAGGGCATTGATACAGAATATATCTTTGTGGATGATGGATCCAAGGATCACACATTAGAACTGATGCGTCAGTATCATTTGAAAGACGCAAAGTATCATTACATATCCTTCTCGCGGAACTTCGGGAAAGAAGCAGGATTATATGCTGGCTTAAAAGAGGCGAAGGGTGACTTTGTCAGTGTCATGGATGCTGATCTGCAGGATCCGCCAACACTGCTGCCGGAGATGATTGAAGCCGTCGAATCCAAGGAATATGACTGCTGTGCCACAAGACGTGTTACTCGTACAGGGGAATCCAAAGTGCGTTCCTTCTTTGCACGCATGTTCTATAAGATTGTTAATCATGAATCGGATACAGAGATCATGGATGGTGCAAGAGACTTCCGCGTCATGAGCCGTCAGATGACAGATGCGGTATTATCCATGAGCGAATACAACCGCTTCTCCAAGGGAATCTTCTCCTGGGTCGGCTTCAATACGAAATGGCTGGATTATGAAAATATCGAACGGGCCGCAGGTACGACCAGCTGGTCATTCAAAAAACTGTTCAAATATGCGATTGATGGTCTGGTAGGTTATACCACAAAGCCATTGGAGATTGCGGCATGGTTCGGCTTCCTGTTCTCCTTTATTTCAGTCATTGGAATTATTGTTATCATTGTTAAGAAACTGGCCTTTGGAGATCCGGTTGCCGGGTGGGCAAGTACAGTCGTTATCATTCTGTTCTGCTCTGGTATTCAACTTCTAAGTACGGGTATCATTGGTGAATATCTTGCCAAGACGTATCTTGAAGTCAAGAACCGTCCAATCTATATTGTTAAGGAACAAGACGAGAAAATCGAAAAGAAATAAAGAAAAAAGTCTTCCTTCTGTGTATACAGAACAGGAGGACTTTTTTTATGAGTGATGAAGTTGTAATAAACCAATACCTGCAAAGTATGCGGAAAGCATACCAGGAACTGATGCCGGGGAAAGTAGGACGCTGTATGATCTCGGAAGAGAATTGGATTGACCGAGGTTCCTTGACGTGTGGCGAAGAAATTGGTGTACGGGTGCGGGTCGGCGATATCTGCTGGATGGAATATGGCCAGGCATATCTCAATGAGATGGGCTTCCAGCATTTTGGCCTGGTTGTTGCGATTATAATGCACAAAGCTCTCGTGATTCCATTGACCAGTAACGAGAGTGCCTACGCTCGCGCCTATGATCCCGTTGAGAATCCTACTGGTAACCGCTGCCTGATGCGGATTGGTCTGGTGGATGGATTGCGCAAGAACAGCACCTTATATCTGAATGATATGAAATTCTTGAATACAGCGCGCATGTTTGAAATACGGGCTCATCTGGAACCGGAAGACCCATTATTTCTGGAAGTGAAAGAACGGTTAAAAGAAATGCTGGTCTTGGCCAGTGTGTTCGAGGCATGAACGTAGAAACCATGGGAGGATTCGTGATACCATAAAGGCATGCAGAAACTGAATGGAAAATGGCTGTGTGCAGTCAGCGGCGGCCCAGATTCGATGGCATTATTGCAGATGTGCATCGAAGCGGGCATGGATATTGCGGCAGCACATGTGAATTACCATCATCGTGACAGTGCGGATGAAGAAGAAGCGTATGTACGCTCCTTTTGTGAAGCACATCATGTCGAATGTTATGTACGCAATGAACCATTTACCTATGAAGGAAATTTTGAGGCGAGTGCGCGAGACTGGCGCTATGACTTCTTCGTGTCACTGGTCAAAGAGCAGCATCTTGCCGGAGTGCTGATTGCGCACCAGGAAGATGATGTACTGGAAACCTATTTTATGCAGGAAGAAAGAAACCTTGTCCCGGCATACTATGGCTTAAAGGAAGAAAATATGTATCACGGCATCTTAGTGAAAAGACCTTTGCTGAAGTATACCAAGAAAGATCTGGAAGAATACTGTGAGAGTCATGCCATCCGTTACTATCTGGATGTGACCAATGACGACACCACATATGCTCGTAATAAGATCCGGAAAGAAGTGGTTGGACCAATGAACCGCTTTGAACGTGATATGGTCCTGCAGGAGATTGCGGCAAAGAATGCAGAACGGCAGGAAAGAAAGTGCCGGGTCAATACAATGATCGATACGGACCGAGTCAACTTGGATCAGTACCGTGCGTTATCCGAACCAGACCGCTTTGCCTTGCTGCGGATGGTCATTGAACCGGAACAGCGCCAGAACAGCGATGAGATTGCCGAAAGTAAGATCACCTTGGCACATTGTAAAGAAATTGACCATATTTTAATGACCCAGGATGATTTTATGATTCCTGTCCATGGGGAATTCCTTGTACAGCAGAATCATTTCTTCTTCCTTCACAAAGGATTTCAGGAATACTCCTATACCATTGCCAATGAAAAGGAACTGTTTGCCCTAGGACAGCAGGACTGTTTTGGCATTCAACCTGGAGAAAAGGGCATCTATGCAGTAACCGTGCAGGAAGAGGACTATCCTTTGACCCTGCGGAGCTTTCAGGATGGTGATCGAATTACCATGCGTTTTGGTGAGAAAAAGGTTTCCCGCTTCTTGATTGACCGCAAAATTCCACAGTATTTAAGGAAAACATGGCCTGTTTTATGCAATTGCCGGGGAAATGTTATTTTTGTGCCGGGAATTGGCTGTGATGTGGCGCATTTCTCTGACAGTCCTACGGTCAATGTGATACAATATCCCTTAATTAAGGAGATCTTTTGACATGTGGGAAGAGAAAGATATTAAGAAGGTTCTGGTAAGTGAGCAGGAAATCAAGGATCGTGCTACGGTTCTAGGAAAGCAGATCACGGATGACTATCAAGGGAAATCTCCGCTATTAGTTGCATTATTAAGAGGTTCTGTCCCATTCTTGGCAGAATTGATCAAGCATATTGATCTGGATATCCAGTATGATTTCATGGATGTCAGCTCCTATGAAGGTACCGAATCCATTGGTGATATTAAGATCATCAAGGACTTAGATACATCTGTAAAGGGTGCCGATATTCTTCTGGTTGAAGACATTGTCGATACTGGAAAGACCATTGAAACCGTTAAGAAGCTTCTGCTCAACAAGGGCGCAAGCAGTGTAAAGATTGCGACTCTGTTAGATAAGCCAAGCAGAAGAACCGTGGATATGAAAGCAGATTATATTGGTTTTGAAGTTGAAAACGAATTCGTCGTTGGCTTTGGAATGGACTTTGATCAGCGTTACAGATGCATTCCATATGTCGGCGTTTTGAAAGATGAATGTTATCAAGGCAAGTAAGGAGTAATCAATGCAGAAAAACAGAATTATAAACTGGCTGCCGTATTTGATTGTTGTCATCGTTATTGCAAGCTTATTCTCAATGAGCAGCAATGCAGGCACACAACCGGTATCCTACAATGACTTCCAGTCTGTTTTATCCGAGAACACCGTTGAGAAAGCGGAAGTTTCGATTGGCCCAAATGTGGTCACCATCAAAGCAACTGTTACGGAGAATGACAGAAAAGGGTACATTGAAACAACTGTTCCAAGTACATCGGATGAAATCGAAAAGGTATTAAAGGATTTTGATAAGGACACCAAGATCACGATTGTTGATGCGGAAGCATCAAATATGTTCGTGGATACACTGCTGTCCTTGGTCCCATTCGTTCTGATGGCAGGTCTAGCAATCTGGATGATCAACAAGATGAATGGTGCCCAGAGCGCGAATGGAAAAGCGTTTGAATTCTCACAGAGCAGAGCCAAGCTCGAAGGCAAGATCCGTGTTCGTTTTACGGATGTCGCCGGCTGTGATGAAGAAAAACAGGAAATGGCTGAAATCATCGAATACTTAAAGTATCCGAAGAAGTTTGAAAAGATGGGCGCAAGAATCCCGAAGGGAATCCTGCTTGCAGGTCATCCTGGTACAGGTAAGACATTGCTTGCCAAGGCAGTTGCTGGTGAAGCCAATGTCCCATTCTATTCCATCTCTGGTTCTGACTTCGTTGAAATGTTCGTCGGTGTCGGTGCAAGCCGTGTCCGTGATATGTTCAAGAAGGCACAGCAGACAGCACCATGCATCATCTTTATTGATGAAATTGATGCCGTCGGCAGACAAAGAGGTGCCGGATTCGGCGGTGGTCATGATGAACGTGAACAGACATTGAACCAATTATTGGTTGAAATGGATGGTATGGAAGAGAACACAGGCGTTGTTGTCATTGCGGCAACCAACCGTCCGGATGTTCTGGATCCAGCGTTATTAAGAGCTGGCCGTTTCGATCGTCAGATTACAGTTGCCTTACCAGACCGCAAGGGCAGAGAAGCAATTCTCCGTGTCCATGCACGCAATAAGCACTTCGCATCTGATATGGATCTGGGTGCTTTAGCAAAGAGAACACCAGGTTTCTCTGGTGCAGATCTGGAGAACGTCTTGAATGAATCTGCCATCATGGCAGTTCGTCATAACGAAACAGAAATCACCATGGCAGATGTTGATGAAGCTATCGACCGTGTCATGATGGGTCCGGCAAAGGTATCCCGTACCTATGATGAAAAGACAAAGAAGTTAGTTGCTTATCATGAAGCAGGTCATGCGGTTGTTGGTCTGTTCATGGAGAATGCGCAGATCGTACAGAAGGTCACAATCATTCCTCGTGGTCAGGCAGGCGGTTATAACCTGATGACACCAAAGGAAGAAAAGATGATGGACACAAAGAGCGACCTGCTCGCAACCATCACTTCCTATATGGGTGGACGTGTCTCCGAAGAAATGTTCTTCGATGATGTTACAACAGGCGCATCCAATGATATTGAACATGCGACAAACTTAGCACGTGACATGGTCACGCTGTATGGTATGTCAGATCTTGGCCCAATCAAATATAACTCTGGTACAGAGAATGTCTTCTTGGGAAGAGATTACAATTCACCAAACAACGTCTCTGGTCAGGTTGCCTTTGAAATTGATCAGGAAGTACGTAAGATTGTGAATGGCTGCCACGATTCCGCAAGAGCACTCTTAGAGAAGCATAAAGAAGAGTTGATCCGGATTGCGGAAGCCTTGATGGAACATGAGACATTAACCGCAGAACAGATTACACGTCTGGTCAATGGAGAAGATATCTCAGCAGACTTCGTTGTTGATGCACCGACAGAACCACAGGCTCCTGTAGAAGCAGCTCCAACTGCAGAAACACCAGTTGTGGAAGAAGAGAAGAAAGATACGTTAACAACCGATGATGCACCGAAAGATGCAGACTTCAAAGAAGACAATAACAAGTAAACTTGTGAAGAATACAGTGTTTCATACGACACTGTATTCTTTTTTTTAGGTATTTAATAAAACATGATGCATGAAAAGGGCGTATACTAAATAAAGTATAAAAATGTTTTTCTTTTTTTGTGTCTATCTAGGGGGCGTTCTATGAAAAAGTTTAAACAGTTAGTTGCTTTTTTTAGTTTCTGCAATGATGATTGGTGCAGGTTTTTATCAACCAATCGTTGTAAATGCTGCAAATCTTATTGATTTTGGAGAATTTGAATACCCAGATGCAAGTGGATTGCATAGTGCTTTGGATTATGGCGCTTTTGCAACAGATACTTTTACAGTAAATAATGATATTGAAGCAAATTTTGCAGCAAATACTTTAAACTATAAGACGTCGCATTACGGAGGAGTATCAGCGGCAACATCTTGGATGTATATAGCTGGTTATACTACCAATTCATTCTATTATTTTAATAACGTAACAAATGTAGATAATTATGCTGGTGGTAAAGCGGATCTAGATCAAAAATATTGGCCGATCATGCTGATAGGAACAGGAACGACTTTCACAAATGATGGAACCAGTGTTACTCTGACAAGTGACGGAAAGTCTATAAAAAAAGAAATAAGCCAAATGCGTATTTCGGATATTCAGTATGCAAAGGACACAACATATAGTATAGATTTTGCAAAAGCCGCAACTGGTTTAACTGCTTATTCAGAAGCTCAGTATAAAAAAGCAGACCATGGTGTAACGGTAAGTGTCGATAGCAACAATAATAATCAAATTGATATTGTTTGTGATGCTGGAGACGATATTGTGAACATTAATTATACTGATTTTATTAAACAAAATGCGCAGTATAGTATTTATGGAAAAAACAGCACCACAGATTATTCATTGACGATTAACATAACTGGTCTGACAGCAGAAGATAAATTATTTGATACACCTATCTTAATTGATGGTAAGACCTATGGTCAGGCAGAACGTTCTCCTGAATCTGCCCGTGTATTGTTTAACTTAGGACCTACGTTTGCAAATTTAGCAGAGTTTCAGAAAACGGCATTAGGTAATGTCTTGGCCCCGAATGCATCTGTAAAAACTTTAAGTTCTCATAATGGTTCGATTTTTGCAAAAAATATTAGAAATGATAATAGTGAAATTCATCAAAGTTATTTTCGCTTAATTTCATCTTCAATTACGGCTTCTATTCCATTTAAGAAAACAGTTAACGGTAATACACCATCAGATACAGAAAAGTTCACGTTCAATCTCGAAAAAGGGGCGCTGACAAGTGGAAAATTCACTTCAGATGCAACACCAAATATTGTTTCGACAACAACAAATAATTCTGGTAATGTAAACTTCTCACAGGCATATACAACGAGCGGAACATATTACTATAAGGCATATGAAACGGTTCCTACTGGATATCAAAGTAATTCGGTATTCTATGTAAAAGTAGTAGTAATGTTACGGCAAAGAAAGCAGTTGCAACCGTATATTCTGATGATGCATTTACGAAAGAAGTTACAAAGGATAACTGTGTCTTCAAGAATACAAAGGACGGGACAACGACTCCAGCATATGGTTCTGCAGTCATTACCAAGCATGGCATTACACTAGATGGGAAGGTTCTTGGACTAGCACACTTTGTGGTGTATAAGCAGAATTCTTCACCACTGGAATATTATGTAGCACCAACCGCATCTGGAGCAGCGGCAACTTGGACAACAGACTTGAGCAGTGCAACGGTGCTGGAAACAGCAGATGATGGTACGGCAAAAGCAACTGGACTTGCGGCAGGCGACTATGCGTTCCTGGAACAGGCTCCTGCGCCAAGAGGATATCAGGTAGACAGCACACCGATCACATTCACAATCAGTGAAGCACAGGCGAACGGTACTGATACAGTATCTGCTACAAAGGCTCAGGCAGATCAGCTGGTTACTCCATATGGGCCAGGCAGCACCAATCCAGATACAGGCGACCGTACAAATGCCTCTTACTGGTTCTTCCTGTTTGGATGTTCAATGGCTGTAGCCATTGGCTGCGCATGGATCTTAAAGACAAAAAAGGCAGCTTCAAAGTAAAGATGAAGTCTATCGAAAGATAGGCTTTTCTTAAGGATTGTCAACATCTTATAAAATAGATTCGCATAACTCTTGACAGGTTAATAAAAAACCGATAGTATGTAGCCAGGCAAGATATTTATCTTGCGGGGGTGCTATTATGACAACCTTACGGTCAAATACTGTCTTTACTGAGACAAAGAAAAATACAACAGGTCCATTTAAACCAAAGGATCCAGTCAGTGCATACACACATTTCGGAGGTTTCCTTGCGGCCATTGGCGCAATGCCATTCCTTTTGATCCATGCTGCTAAGCTTGGCGCATCAACTTCCAGCTTGATCAGCTATGCGGTCTTCATGATGTCGATGGTGCTTCTATATGGCGCCAGTGCTTCCTACCATTCCTTTAATATCTCACCAAAGGTGAATATGGTATTGAAAAGAGTGGATCATATGTCCATCTTTGCACTGATTGCTGGTTCGTATACACCAATCTGTGTCGTTGCATTGCGTGGTCAAGGTGCAGGTTCCTTGTTATTAACTGTGATTTGGGTGATGGCAATTGCTGGAATGTTGTTCAAGCTGTTCTGGGTCACCTGCCCACGCTGGGTATCTTCTGTCATTTATACCGGTATGGGCTGGGCGTGCTTAATTGTCATGCCGCAGATTTTACAGACACTGCAGGGCGGAGCATTTCTTTGGCTACTTGCCGGCGGGGTGCTCTATACAGTAGGAGCTGTAATCTACTGCTTAAAACCAGCGATTTTGAATCGTCCTGGCTTTGGTAATCATGAATTGTTCCACTGCTTTGTATTAGCAGGAAGCATCTGTCACTTTATCTTGATGTATCAATATATTGCGATGATGGGCTGACCGGAAATTCGTTTCCGGTCTTTTTTATACGGTGTCGTAAAGCAGAAAATATCGTATATAATAGTACCGAGGTAATGTATGAGTGATAAAACAAGACAGACAATCATCAGTCTATTGATTGGTGTCGGTACCGGTTTATTTATGAGCATTGTGATGCTGTATATGATGATTGCAGAATATTTTGCAGTTTCTTCTTTCAGCTTTGTGCTGATTGTGATTGCGGCATGTGCATTGCCATTTTGTGTATCCTTTTTACGGAAAACAGAATGGAATGTCTTAATGATCCAGATCACGATGATCCTGACGTCTTTTCTGATTACGATTTTCTATGGCATTTATGTGACAAATGCCAATGCAATCTCCGGCTACAGTTCCTTATGGCAGCAGGTCACTATCGCTTCTGGCATTGCCCATGGAGCAGCTTTATGCGTTACTCTGCTGTATGAAATGATTCTGCACCGCCGCACCAAGAAGTAGCACAGCAATTCTGTGTTAGAATGATAAGGATTAGAAGGAATACCAATGACATTGATCAGCGACTGGGGAGAAAAACTAGATCGTGATCATCCCTTACAGGAATATCCACGTCCGCAATTACAGCGTGACAGCTACGTCAGCTTAAATGGAGCCTGGGAATATCAGATCACGGAACGAAATGGCGATACGAAAGAAAACGGTTGGAAGAGCATCACCGTTCCTTTTGCGTTAGGTTCTGTATTAAGCGGAACCGATGAACAGCTGACCCCAGGCAAAGCCGTATGGTATCGCCGGCAGTTTGCGTATCGTCCAAACGCCTTCCGCACCTGGCTGAATTTTGAAGCCGTTGATATGGAATGCATTGTCTTTATGAACGGCATGCAGGTGGGCAGTCATAAGGGAGGCTATTGTCCTTTCAGTTTTGATGTCACGGAGTTTGTAAAATATCAGAACACGATCATGTTAAAGATCATTGATGACAGTGAGCAGGGCATGTATGCCTATGGCAAGCAGGTCACCAATCACGGGGGTATGTGGTATACCCCATCCAGCGGCATCTGGGGATCGGTATGGCTGGAAGACATTGGTCCGCATGGCATTCATGATCTGAAGATTACACCGGATTATGATAATGCATGTGTCTATATCAATGCGGCGGGCAGCTTTGCCCAGGCAGTTGTTACGGTATCCTGCCAGGGACACGTCATTCACAGCGGTATTACAAATGATGGACATTATACAGTGCCAATGCCGGACTTTCATGCATGGACGGTAGAGGATCCATTCTTATATGATCTATTTGTTTCGACCGATGATGATGTCGTGAAGAGCTATTTTGGCATGCGTCAATTTGGCTCTGCATTTGATGCGAATGGGATTCTTCGCTTTACCTTGAATCACAAACCAATCTTCTTATCCGGTCTATTGGACCAAGGCTACAGTGCCGATGGCTTGATGACATATCCTTCCGAAGAAGCGATGCTGTTTGAACTGCAGTCCATAAAAGATATGGGCTTTAATATGCTGCGCAAGCATGTCAAAGTAGAGAACCGCAGATGGTACAGCTTATGTGACCGTCTTGGCATTCTTGTCATGCAGGATATGCCTTCCGGCGGCTTTACTGATTATGACGCAAAGACCTTTGGTGTATTGCCATCCTTTGGCTTTACACATCGCAAAGATGACGGCAGTGATCCAAAGCTTGTTCGCAGTGAAGCATCCAAGCTTGCTTACTATGAAGAATTGGATGCCATGCTGGATGAACTGTATAACGTCACATCAATCTTTGCCTGGGTCCCATTCAATGAAGGCTGGGGACAGTTCAAGAGTGAACAGGTCACAAGACGCATCAAGCAGTATGACCGTACACGGTTAGTTGACAGTGCATCGGGATGGTTTGATCAAGGCTGTGGTGACTTCAAGAGTATCCACGATTATTTCTTCCCATTCCGTGCCAATACAAAAGATAAGAACCGCATTTTATTCTTGTCGGAATTCGGTGGCTATTCGTATATGGAGTGGGGACATACGACCTGCAATAAATTGTATGGCTACAAGAAGTTTCAGGATAAGAAGAAACTTGATGATGCCATCAACCATTTGTATGAAAAGATGATCCTGGAGAATATCCGCAAGGGATTGAGCGGATGTATCTATACACAGGTCAGTGATATTGAAGATGAATGCAACGGCTTATTTACATATGACCGCAAGATCTTAAAAGTAGATCCGCGCCGTATGAAGAAAATGAATGAACGTTTATATAGGAGAATTGTAAAATGAAAGATCAGATTGTCATCGCAGACGCATTGAATGGAGAAGTACGGATCCATGCGGCATGCACGACATCGTTAGTGGAAGAAGCACGGCAGCACCATCACTGCATGCCAACCAGTATTGCGGCATTGGGCAGGACCATGACGGTCACTGCCATCATGGCTTCGGACCTAAAAAATGAGAAAGAACGTGTTCAGGCAGTCCTCAATGGGAAAGGCCCCATTGGTACGGTACTAGCACAGGCGGATGGCGCAGGCAATGTCAAAGGCTTTGCGGCAAACCCAAATGTTTATTTGGTGCGGGAAGACGGTCACTTAGCGGTTGGACAGGGAATCGGTACCAATGGTACTTTGACTGTCACACGTGATATGGGGTTGAAAGAACCTTTTACAGGAACTTCCGCATTACAGAGCGGAGAAGTCGGGGATGACTTTGCCTATTACTTTGCGATATCTGAACAGGTCCCATCGGTGGTCGGCGTAGGTGTCTTAGTCAATCAAGAAGGCTGTGTCAAAGCAGCCGGCGGTCTAATCTATCAGCTGATGCCAAAGGCAAGTGAAGAAACCATTGAATACTGTGAAAAAGTAGCGAAGACACAGAAGCCGGTATCCGAACTCATTGATGAAGGCAAAGATCTGGATGAGATCATCAAGATGTATTTTCCGGATGCGAATCTTCTGGCTAGACGGGATGTCCGTTTCCATTGCGGCTGTTCGAAAGAACACTTCATGGATTCATTAGCTACTTTACATGACAATGATTTAAAAGAAATGATTGAAGATGGCAAAGGTGCAGAGATTGTCTGCCAGTACTGCAATACAACGTATAACTTTACAACCGAAGAATTGACCGAGATCTTGGAGAAAAAACATCGTGTGGAAAATCGGTAATGTCGAAATACAAAATCGCATTGTCGCTGCTCCGCTTGCGGGCATTTCCAATCCGGTCTATCGACAGCTGATGCATGAATCTGGTGCGGGTCTAGTGGTATCGGAAATGATCTCCGATAAAGCACTGCATTATCAAAATAAAAAAACGTTTGATATGTGTGCGACTGTACCGGGAGAACATCCAGTTTCGTTACAGCTGTTCGGCAATGATCCCGTGACAATGGGAGAAGCCAGTGCTTATCTGAGCGAACATACCGACTGTGACATCATCGATATCAATATGGGATGTCCGGTACCGAAAGTCGTGAAGGCAAAAGCAGGTTCCTATTTAATGGCACATCCAGAGGAAGCATACGCTGCCGTAAAAGCAGTCGTAGATCATACCAATCGTCCTGTAACAGTGAAGATGCGGGCAGGATGGGACAGTGAGCATATCAACTGTGTAGAGATTGCGCAGCTGTGTGAGAAGGCTGGCGTGTCTGCCGTTGCGGTCCATGGCCGTACACGGACACAGGGATATACTGGCAAATCCAATAACGAATACATCAAGATGGTAAAAGATGCGGTATCCATTCCCGTGATTGGCAATGGTGATATCCGGACTGTTGAAGATGCGAAGCGGATGCTGGATGAAACAAACTGTGATGCCATCATGATTGGCAGAGGCTTATTGGGAAGACCATTCTTTCTGACAGAACTGCAGTGTGCCTTACAAGGCAGTGCATATCAAGAACCTTCTTACGAAGAACGCTTGGATCTCTGTCATGATTATGCGCAAAGACTCTGTGCATATGAAGGAGAATATAATGGAATTCCTATGATGCG
>Ga0183101_1001297_pt2 | contig 21182 bp, 14 predicted proteins | sample Biomet3_FD_127790 | JGI IMG/M metagenome (GOLD analysis project Ga0183101, IMG submission 127790) | Microbial communities from bioreactor (seeded with sewage sludge) at LBNL, California, USA - Biofuel metagenome 3 | ecosystem: Engineered > Bioreactor > Anaerobic > Unclassified ...
AGACCATGGCTGAGCCCCTCGGCAGCGGCCTGGAAGAAAACGGCGTGCCCGCGCGCATCATGAGCGTGAAGCAGAACCACCACAGCGCCGTGATGACGGAACTTGCCGACTGCGGCGCGGTGTTCGCCGGTTCGCCCACGCACAACAACACGGTGCTGCCGCTTGTGGCCGCGCAGCTCACCTACATGAAAGGTCTGCGCCCCTTGAACCGCATCGGCGGCGCGTTTGGTTCTTATGGCTGGTCGGGTGAAGGCCCCAAATTCCTGCACGAACAGCTGGAATCCATGCACATGGAAATGCCCGTTGGGCCGGTCAAGTGCATGTGGCGGCCCGATCATGACTCCCTCAAGAGCTGCTACGATATGGGCGCGGCCGTGGCCGAAGCCCTTAAAAAGAAGTGCCAGGGCTAAAAAAGCCATTTGCGCGTGGTCGGCGGGGGCTTCCCGCCGCAACCGCACGCCGCGTTTGACGCCGGGCCTTGCCAGGCAAAAGAATGCCGCCGGAACACACAGCATTTTGCAAGCTGCGCTGCTCCGGCGGCGTTTTTTATTGGCGAACGTTCACAGGTTGTGAACGCCGTGCTGTTGCAGCCTGTGGCGCGGGCGGTTTGCCCACGGCACTATCCGGCAAACAACGGGGTATTGCTATTAGTTGCGCACTTCGCCGCCGTCGGATGAACGGTCGGCCGGGCGCTGCTGACCGCCCTGACGCATATTGCCCTGCCGGTCGCCCTGGGAACCGCCCATCTGGCCGTTGCGCATGCCACGGTCGCCCTGGGAGCCGCCCATCTGGCCGTTGCGCGCGCCACGATCACCTTCGGGGCGGCCCATCTGGTCGCCACGGGGGCTGCGGCGGTCATCACGGTCCTTATCGTAGCGGGGCTTGCCCATGCGTTCGCCCTGCTCGCTACGGTTGTCGTGCCTGCGGTCCATGTGATCTCGGCGGTCATTGTCCTGATGCCTGCGGTCCATATGATCGCGGCGGTCGTTGTCCTGATGCCTGCGGTCCATGTGATCGCGACGGTCGTTGTCGTGACGTCCATTACGGTCGGCGTCGTGCCTGTAGCCCTGCGAGCCCCGATCCTGAGCCGCCTGCACGGCGGGAGTGCCGCAGAGAAGAAGCCCCATGGCCAAAGCGCTCAGCGCCAACGGTTTCAACACATATTGCATACGCATAATTTTCCTCCTTGGGTGTGGGCATTTCGCCCATTGCCTCCATACGCCGCTCGGCACAGGTATGCAATAGCCTTCCCAAGGCTCGCCCGGCCATGCCTGGCGGACGACGAAAACGGCGCGGGCTAAGCGCCCCTCCTGGTCATTTGCACAACTCGCGCCCAAGTTCTCCAGAAGGGCCCAGGCAGTCCCCCTGCTCCCGCGCGCCAGGCCCCAATACGCCGCCAGGCGGGCAGAAAACCAGCGGGCCGCCCTCAGCCCTGCCGCCGATTGCGCAGGGCGGGAACTCCAACACCAAGAACCTCGGCCAGCGCCGCCAGAGCGTCAGCCTCGGGGCGCACATAGGCCGCCCCCTCCACTTCATATTCCTTGGCCGCCAGGCTTTGCCCGGCCACCGTGGCCTGCGTGGCCCGACGCGGGGCAACCACGCGCTCAAGCGTTTGCATGCGCAGCCCCAGCGTGTGCGTGTGGCGCAGCACGGCGCGCGTTACGCATTCCTGCTGCGGGGGCAGGCAGAGCACGCGCAACAGGCCGCACGGACGGTTTTTTTTGCCCACGCCCGGCAGCCACAGCACATCCAGCACTTCCGGCATGGCCGAAAGCGCCTGCAACGCCAGCCCAAGGTCTTCGCCGTTCAAATGGTCTATATGGCTTTCAAGCTGCACCACCGGCTCGTGCCCACCCATGGCGTGGTTTGCCGCGTTGCCGGGGGCCTGCGCAAGCCATGCCCGCAGGCCCAAATCTGAGGGGCGGCAGCCATAGCCGGTGCCAAGGCTTGCGGGCACGCCAGCAAGGCCGGGCACGAATTCCTTCACCAGCGCATCAAGAAGGGCCGCTCCTACGGGAGTGATCAGCTCTTCGCGCATGCCGCTGGCAAACACAGGTTTGCCGCGCAACAGGCACGCCGTGGCGGGTGCGGGCAAGGGAAGAAGCCCATGAGGCGTTTCCACGCTGCCTTCAAACCAGGGCAGCGCGGAGGCCGTCACCCTTTCCACGCCCAGCCGCGCAAGGCCGAACGCCGTTCCCAGCATGCCCGGCAGCGCTTCCGCCGCCATCGCTTCAGAAAAGCGCACGTCTTCCGGCGCAATCTGGCGGGCCTGAGCCTCGGCCCCGGTCAGCGCGTCAAGAGCCGCAAGGGCCAGATCGCGCGCACGCGCGGGCACCTCCGCGGCGGCAAACACGGCGGCGATTTCCCCAGGCCGCCGCAAGGCCCCCGCCGCGCCGTTCAAGGCCGTGTTGGCCACGCAGCCGGGGCCGCCGCCACGGGTTTGGGGCATGAGTTCAAGCTCAAGCGCAACGCCCACGCGCCCCAAGGCCGCGACCAGCGGGGCAAAGTCCACCCCCAGGTGCGCCAGCGCGCCAAGGGCCATGCCACCGCTGATGCCGCCCGCGCAGTCAAGATGCAAATACATTACGGCCCCTTCCGGCTTTGCCGCGCCACGCCGAATGAGCGCGGCACACTTGTGCAGCCTTGGCACATTGGTGTATAGAAAAATCGTGCGGGGTCATTGAGACCTCGCCGTCATAACCTGCAACATATCCCTTTGGAGGGAAAGCATGCCTGTAAAGAATTGGATGACCACCGATGTTGTCAGCGTAGGCCCAGAGACATCGTTGCTCAAAGTGGGCAAGCTCATGAAGGACCACCACATCCGCCGGGTTCCCGTTGTTGACGAACAGGGCATGGTTGTCGGCATCATTTCCGACCGTGACGTGCGTGATGCCTCTCCCTCCAAGGCCACCACGCTTGATATGTATGAAATGCATTACCTTCTGGCGGAGCTGAAAGCCAAAAACATTATGACGCCCAAGCCCATCACCGTCAAACCGGGCGACACGGTGGAACAGGCGGCCCTTATCATGCTTGACCACAAGGTGGGCGGCCTGCCCGTGGTGGACGACGCCGGCAAGCTGGCGGGCATCATTTCCGACCACGATGTCTTTAAGGCGCTGGTGGATATTACCGGCGCGCGCCTGGGCGGGCTTCAGTTCGCGGTTGAGCTGCCCGACCAGCCCGGCACGGCGCGCCCCCTGTTTGATCTGCTGCGCGCTCACAATGCCCGGCTGCTTTCCGTGCTCACCGTGGCCAACCCCGATGGCAACCGCCACCTGTTCATCCGCGTACGTGACCTTGAAAATGCCAAAGCGGAACAGGATCTTATTGAAGGTGTGGGCAAAGTTGGCAAAATGCTCTATTGCCAGCACTAAATACTTACAATCTAATCATATATGCAATATCATGCCTAAATCACTCCACAATTGTGGATGAAAAAAATTTCGGCTGGAACCGAAAAATAGGAACAGGACTTGCCATCAAAAGTTATTTATGGCATAAGGACTCTCGTTGTGATTGCGGTATGCTTTCGCGCCCAACGGAGGAATTCGGCCGGTTTTATCCCGGTTGTGTAGCGCCTGGGCGTCTTGTCCCGGCGAGGTTGAGCAATAGCTGTCCAAGGAGGACACACGCATGGCTGAGATCACCTATAAGGGTAAAAGCTTTGAAGTTGACGAAGACGGTTTCCTTCTGCGTTTTGACGACTGGTGCCCCGAATGGATGGAATATGTGAAGGAATCCGAAGGCATTTCTGAAATCAACGCTGATCACCAGAAGATCCTTGACTTCCTGCAGGACTACTACAAGAAGAACGGCATCGCCCCCATGGTCCGCATTCTTTCCAAGAACACCGGCTACAAGCTGAAGGAAGTGTACGAACTCTTCCCCTCCGGCCCCGGCAAAGGCGCCTGCAAGATGGCTGGCCTGCCCAAGCCCACCGGCTGCGTGTAGTCCACTCGCACCATTTTGGGACAAAGCGGAAGGGAAACCTTCCGCTTTTTTTTGGCGACGCGCTCAGCGCGGGCATTTCCGCCTGCGGATCGCACCGTTGCGGCGGCGTATCATATTTATCTGGGCGTCCGGCCTGTTCCCCCCACTCTTTACGCCGGGCAAAAAAAACGGTATCGCCCTCTCATGAAAATTCGTCTTTCTCTGAAAAAATGCGCCCTCTGGCTTATGGGCATCATTATAGTGTGCGGGCTGCTTGGCAGCGGCGCCGTGGTCATGCTGTTTTACTGGGCCTCGCGCGACCTGCCGGACCTGAACCGCATTGCCGACTACAAGCAGCCGCAGGCCACGGTGGTTCTTGCGCGCGACGGCTCAACGCTGGGCACGCTGTACCATGAGAAACGTTTTGTCATCGGCCTCAAGGACATGTCGCGCTATCTGCCCATGGCCTTTCTGGCGGCGGAGGACGATTCCTTCTACCACCACATGGGCATAGACCCTGTGGCCATCATGCGCGCCGCCATCAACAACTTCCGCAAAGGGCGGCAGGGCGAGGGCGGCAGCACCATCACCCAGCAGCTCATCAAGCAGTTGCTGCTCACTTCGGAGCGCAGCTACACCCGCAAGATGAAGGAAGCCATTCTGGCCTATAAGCTTGAAAAAAACTTTACCAAAGACCAGATACTCACCATTTATCTGAACCAGATTTATCTGGGCGAGCACGCCTTTGGCGTGGAGGCTGCGGCGCGCACCTATTTTGGCAAGCACGCCTCGGATATCACGCTGGCCGAAAGCGCCGTTATTGCGGGCCTGCCCAAGGCCCCCAGCTCCTACAATCCCTTCCGCAGGCCGGAAGAGGCCAAAACCCGCCAGATGTACGTTCTGGGCCGCCTGCGCGATCTCAAATGGATTACGCAGGAGCAATACGACCAGGCCATCAAAGAACCGCTGGTTTACTGGAGCATGCCCGAGGGCATGGGCGGGGCTGCCCAATGGTATCTGGAAGAAGCGCGGCGGCTGCTGATCGAATTTTTTACGGAAGCCAACCTCAAGGCCCTTGGGGTGGACACGACCAAATACGGCGCGGACTATGTCTATGAAGCCGGGTTGACCGTGCGCACCGCCATGGACCCCACGAACCAGGCCGCCGCTGGCGCAGCCCTGCGCCGTGGGCTTGAAGAGCTGGACAAGCGCCAGGGCTGGCGCGGCCCGGTGGAGCACCTCGACCCCGCCGAGCAGAAGGATTTTTTGGTCAAATCCACGTTTTCGCCGCTGGACCTGGCGGGCGACGATTGGGTTAAGGCCCTCGTCACCGCCGTGGACGCGAAAGACGTTACCGTGGCTCTGGGCCGGGGCTATTCGGGCGTTATCCCGGTGGTAGCCATGTCGTGGGCCCGCAAGCCCAACGCCAAAGTGGCGGCCGCCAATGCCCCCTCCGTCAAAGACGCCCACCGCGTGGTCGTTCCCGGCGACGTTATCTGGGTTTCCGCCGAAGGCGCAACCGTAACGGAAACCGGGGCCAAGGGCCGCAAGGAACAAAAAACCGTTCCCTTTGACCCAACAACGGTCAAAAAGGGCGCCGTCATTCCGCTGCGCCTACAGCAGGAACCCCTGGTGCAGGGCGCCATCGCCTCGGTGGAACCGCAAACCGGCGACGTGGTGGCCCTTATCGGCGGGTACCAATTTGGCGACAGCCACTTTAACCGCGCAACTCAGGCCCGCCGCCAACCCGGCTCCAGCTTCAAGCCAGTGGTCTACTCCACGGCGCTGGACCACGGCTTCACCTCCGCCTCAATGGTGCTCGACGCGCCCTTCGTCTATGTGAATCCCTACACCAACGAGGTGTGGCGTCCCTCGAACTATGAACACAACTACAAGGGCGAGCTGCCGCTGCACACGGCCCTGGCCCTTTCGCGCAACACCTGCACCGTGCGCGTGGCGCAGCAGGTGGGCATAGCCAACGTGGTGCAGCGCGCCAAGGAACTGGGGCTGGAACCGCATTTTCCGCAGGAACTCGCCATCAGCCTCGGAGCCGTGGCCGTTTCGCCCCTCAACCTCACGCAGGCTTATGCGGCTTTCGCCAACCAGGGCCTGGGGGTGCGCCCGCGCATCATCACGTCCATCACCGACCCCAAGGGCCGCGTGCTTTACCAGCAGAACGTGGAACACTGGCAGGCCATCAGCCCGCAAAACGCCTATATTATGGACACGCTCCTCAAAGAAGTCGTGAACGCTGGCACGGGCGTGCGGGCGAAGATCGAAGGGCGCATCATAGCCGGCAAAACAGGCACCACCAATGACGAGCACGACGCATGGTTCATGGGCTTTTCCCCCTACCTCGTCACCGGCGTCTATGTGGGCTATGACCAGGTGCAAAGCCTGGGCCGCCTGGAACAGGGCGGGCGCACAGCCGCCCCCATATTCCGCTATTACCGCTCCAAAGTGGAAGACCGTTACCCCAAGGACGACTTCACCATGCCCGAGGGCATCGTTATGTCTGACGGCCTCGCCTTCAAGGCTGATCAGCCCATACAGGGGGCTTCGGCCACGGCGCAAGGCGCGCCCGAAGGCGCGCCGGTGGATACCTCCGAAGGCGGCGAGGATTTGATGCGGCAGATGTTCTGACGATGTGCGCGGGGCGGCGCTGGCTACCCCGCTGCCGTTGCCGACGCGCCGAAGGCCCAATCGGGGCTGCCCAACAGTGCGTTTGCCGCCGCATTGAGCCGCTGCCGCATGCCGTTGTTTCAGCAGGGCGTTTCACCGCCGGAACAAAGATGCCGGGCGCCGTTCTTCCGCCCGCAATCGCGGCGTGGCAGGGGCGCACGACCACGCAAAGGGCCCGCCGCCGTTCGTTCCACGGCGCGGCTTTTCCCCGCTACGAACAAATCCATGTTACAGCAATTACGCGAACGTTTTGTTTCTTCTCCCGAACGCCGTCGGGCGTCATATAGCCAGCCCCAGGGGCGGAGATTGTCATGAAACACCGCATCGCAATGGCAGTCGGGCGTGAACCGGTGGAAACACTCATCATCAACGCCAAGGTGGTGGACGTTTTTTCAGGCCTGGTGCGGCATGATGCCGTGGCCATGGGTGAAGGCGTTTTTGTGGGCTTTGGCCACCGTGAAGCGCGGGAGGTGGTGGACGCGCAGGGGGCGTATCTGCTGCCCGGCCTTATCGACGCGCACATCCACATGGAATCAAGCATGGTTACGCCCGCGCGCTTTGCCGAAATGGTGCTGCCGCACGGCACCACTTCCGTGGTGGCCGATCCGCATGAGCTCACCAACGTGTGCGGCACGGATGCGCTGCAGTTTTTGCTGGCAAGTTCCCGCGCGCTGCCGCTGCATATTTTTCTGGCGCTGCCTTCGTGTGTTCCGGCCACACCGTTTGAGGATAACGGCGCAGTTTTGGAGGCTGGCGACCTGACCCCCTTCATGGACGACCCCCGCGTTGTTGCCTTGGGCGAAATGATGAATTACCCCGGCGTGTTGCAGGCAGACCCGGCATTACTGGACAAGCTGGCCCTGAGCCGCCGCAACCGCAAGCCTGTGGATGGGCACGCCCCCGGCCTGCTGGGCAATAACCTTGATGCCTACCTCTGCACCGGCATAACCAACACGCACGAATGTTCCACGGCCGAGGAATTTCACGCCAACATCATGCGCGGCTGCCGCATTTTTCTGCGCGACAGCTCAGCCGCGCGCAACCTGCCGGATCTGGTGCCCCTGGTCACGCCGGGCAATTGCCACCGCTGCGCCTTTTGCTGCGACGACAGGCACGCCTCGGAGCTGTTGACAGCCGGGCACATGGATGAGGTGCTGCGCAAGGCCGTGGCGCTGGGCATGGACCCCGTCACCGCCGTGCGCCTGTGTACGCTCAATGCCGCCGAGGCCGAGGGGCTTCAGGGCAAGGGCGCCGTCGCGCCGGGTTTCGATGCGGACTGCGTGCTGGTGGACGACCTGGCCTCCTTCAACGTGCGGGCCACGTTCTCACGCGGGCGGCGCGTTGCGGCGGAGGGAAGCGTTCTCACGCAACTCACCGATCCGCCGTTGGGCCCCCTCCTTAACAGCGTTCGCATGGCCCCCCTGCACGAGAATAGTTTTGCTTTGCCCCTGCCCTCGGGCAAGGCGCGCGTGATCCGCCTGTACCCTGGTTCGTTGACCACGGACGAGGAGCTGCACGACGTCGCCTGCGTCGCCGGGCTGTTCGACCCTCGCCGCAACAAGGGGCTGTGCAAGCTGGCCGTGATTGAACGCCATAGGGCAACGGGCAAAACCGGCGTGGGCATTCTGGCCGGGTATGGGCTGCACCATGCGGCCGTAGCCACGTCCATCAGCCACGATTCGCACAACATCGTGGTTTGCGGCGATGATGATGCCGACATGCTGGCAGCCGTGCGCAGGGTGGACGCCATGGGCGGCGGCATTGCCGTGGCTGGCGACGGCGAAATTTTGGCCGAGCTCGCCCTGCCCGTGGCCGGTCTGATGACGCAGGACGCCCCGCAAACCGTGGTGCGCGCGCTGGATGCCATCCATTCGCTGCTGCACCGCCAGGGTGTGCCCAACGACGTTGCCCCGCTTATGTCCCTGAGTTTTATGGCCCTGCCGGTCATTCCCGCGCTCAAGCTGACGGCACGGGGGCTTTTCTCCGTTACCGACTGGAACTTTGTGCCGGTGGACGCGGGCACGCCGCGCTGATTTTTCAAACCCCGGCTGGGCGCGCCAGGCGCGCGTAAGCCGCAACATAAAGGAACCACATGATTCCCTTCGGAACGCTTGTCGTTTATGTAACCCCCAAAGGCCGCCGCTATGTCAAACGCCTTGTGGAAGGTCAGGACTGGCACAGCAACGACGGCACCCTGGTTTCCACGGATGTGACGCAGGCCGACTTCGGTTCCGTCATCCGCACAAACCAGAACGTGCCCATTCAGGTGCTTGAGGCCACGCTCTATGACCGGCTCAAGGGCCTCAAGCGTCAGACGCAGATCATCTATCCCAAGGATATCGCCTATATTTGCCTGCGCCTTGGCGCGGGACCGGGCCGCACCATCGTTGAGGCCGGTTGCGGCTCCGGCGGGCTGACGACCGGGCTTTCCTGGTTCTGCGGGCCCACCGGCCGCGTGGTGAGCCACGAGGCCCGCGAGGAATTTATGAAGCTGGCCCGCCGCAACCTGGAATGGGCAGGCGTGGGCGAAAATGTGGAGCTGCACAACCGCGACGTGGCCGAAGGCTTTGCCGTTACTGGCGCGGACGCCCTGTTTCTCGACGTGCGCACGCCCTGGGAATATCTGGACCACGCCCTTGAGGCCGTGCGCCCCGGCGCGAGCTTTGGCTTTTTGCTGCCCACGGTGGACCAGGTAGGCAAGCTGCTGCTTGGCCTGGAACGCGGCCCCTTTGCCGATGTGGAAGTGTGCGAAATACTCATCCGCCGCTGGAAGCCCGTGGCGGACCGCCTGCGGCCCGAAGACCGCATGACGGCGCACACGGGATTTTTGGTATTTTGCAGGCAGCAGGCCCGCGATGCGGATTTTGAATCGCGCAAGCCCATGGGCACGCGCGAACGCAAGCAGGAAGCCGCCCGTCAGGCCCGCCTGGGGCTGACCGACGAAGCGCCGGAAACAGCGCCGGATTCAGAGCGGGATTCGGAACAGGATTCGGCTGAATAACCGTTCATCTGCCGCCAGTTCGCATGCCGGGCTGGCGGCAGCTTCATTGCAAAGGGCCGTGGAGCACGCGGCCCAAACCCTCAGGCGTTTTTCCAGGCTCCGTCTTTGGCCAAAAAATGCCCCCAGACCACCAGCGCCAGAGCGCACACGCCCGTGGCAGTCAGCGCGGGGAAAAAGCCCCCGGCGTATTGCCGCACCACGCCCAACAGCAGAATCAGCCCCACATTGACGAAATTTGCCAGCATGGACATGAACCCGATGCCCGTGGCCACATGGCTTGGCCCTGCGGCCTCTATGGTCATGGTGAACACCGAGGCATAGGTGCCGCCGCAGCACAGGGCCAGCACAAAGGCAAACGCCAGTAGCAGCCACACGTTGCCAGCCACGGCAAGCAGCAAATAGCTCAGCCCTATGCCCAGCATCAGGCCCTGCATCAGGCGCGGCTTGGGCAGCACGCGGCCAAGCTCGCCGCCAAGCACTCTGGCCGCCGTGCCTGCCAGCAGCACAAGGCTGGTGGGCAGCGCCCAGGCCTCCGCCGCGCTGGGCGTTCCGCCCTTTGCCGAGCAATCCGCCAGCATGACGGCAAGCCAGTTGCCCAAGGCCGTTATGGTGCCGAAGGAAAACCCGTGGCAACAGGCGATAAACCATATGCGCCGGTTGCACGCCACCCGCCGCAGCACCGCCCACAGGCCCGGCGCATTCGCCGGTTCCGGGGCCGTTTCGCGCCGCAGCGGAGCCCAGGGAACAAAAAGCAGTGCAGCCAACACCAGCACGGGCAAGGCCCCGCCCAGGCCGTAAGCCGCCGCCCACCCCCACTTGCCAAACGGAGGCAGCGCCAAAAAGGGCGCCATGGTGCCCAGGCTGAAGGCCGCTCCCTGAATCCCCTGCGCACGATTGAGAAACGCGGGAGGGCACAGAGCCTTGACCGCCGAGACCACAGAAAGAAACAACAGCCCCGTGGCCAGCCCGATAAGCAGGCGCATGGCCACGGCCAGATACAGATTGTGCGGCGCGAGCAGCGGCACAAACCCGGCGGCCGCGCACAACAGGCAGGAAAGCGTCAGCGCCCGCAGCGTGCCCAGCCTGTCCACGATAAGCCCGGCGGGAACCTGCACCAGGGCGTGCGCCCAGAACAAGGCGCTGAGAAAAAATCCAAGCCCGGCATAGTTCAGCTCGAACAAATGCATGAACTGCTCCGCCACGGCCGACACATTCAGAAACATAAAGCCCATGCTCAGGCAGCCCAGGGCCGGAAGCCAATAGTAAACGGGAATCATTCGATATCCTTAAAAGATGCAAAAAAATCACGCTGTTTCACAGGGCCTGGGAACGCGCAGCCCCGCGTTTACTAAAACGCGGGGCTGCCGTTGGTCCGAAACGCGGTGGCATTTGGTATACCCAAGAAGACCTCTCCGCAAGGCTTCGGGGTGTGGCGAAAATGCCTAAAAACTATGCCTGAACGCGCGCGTTACGCCGTGATCTTGAAAAAACGCAGCCGCAGCGCGTTGGTCACCACCGAAACGGAAGAAAGCGCCATGGCCGTGCCCGCCAGCATGGGCGAAAGCATGGGGCCGCCAAACGCGTGCAGCAACCCCGCCGCCACCGGCAGGCCCAGCACGTTGTAGCCAAAAGCCCAGAACAGGTTTTGCCGGATGTTGCGCATGGTGGCGCGCGAAAGCGCCAACGCCGTGAGCACGGCCTCCATGCCGTCGCGCATCAGCACAATGTCGCCCGCCTCGGCGCTCACATCCACGCCGGTGCCCACAGCCATGCCCACATCGGCGGCGGCCAGGGCCGGGGCATCATTGATGCCGTCGCCCACCATGCCCACCACATGCCCTTCGGTTTGAAGCCGCCGCACATAAGCGGCCTTGTCGGCGGGCAGCAGCCCGGCGGCCACTTCATCAACGCCCGCCTGCCGCGCCACGGCGTTGGCGGTGCGCTCGTTGTCGCCGGTCAGCATAACCACCCGCACGCCCAGCGCGCGCAGCCGGGCGACCACAGAGGCCGATTCCGGCCGCAGGGCGTCCGCCAGGGCCAGCACGCCAGCAACAACGGCCCCCCCGGCGCCGGCAACGGATAGCAGCAGGGGCGTCTGCCCCGCTTCCGCCAAAGCGGTCATCTTGTCCAGAGCGGCATCGGGCACGGCCGTGCCCCCCTCTGTCATAAAGGCCCGGTTGCCCACGGCCACGCCATAGGAAACGCCTTCGCGCAGCACCGTGCCTGAAATGCCCATGCCGGGCGAAACAGTCACATCCTCCACCGGCAGAAGGGCAAGGCCGCGTTCGCGCGCCGCCGCCAGCAAGGCCAGGGCCAAGGGATGCTCGGAACGGGCTTCAAGGGAAGCAGCCAAAGCCAGCAGGGCGTTTTCGTCCAGCCCCTCAGGGCTGTTCAACAGGCTCACCCCCATGAGCACCGGCTTGCCGGTGGTGAGCGTGCCGGTTTTGTCCACGGCCAGCACGTCGATGCGCCCGGCCTGTTCCAGGGCCGCGCCGTTTTTGATCAGCACGCCCAGCTGCGCGCCCCGCCCGGTGCCCACCATGATGGACATGGGCGTGGCCAGGCCCATGGCGCACGGGCAGGCCATAACCAGCACGGCCACAAAGATGGTCAGCGGGGTTGTGATCGGCTCGCTGCCGAGCAGCAGCCAGGCCAGCGCCGCCACAAGGGCTATGCCCATGACGGCGGGCACAAAATAAAAACTGACGCGGTCGGCAAGCCGGGCAATGGGGGCCTTGCTGCCCTGCGCCTCGCGCACAAGACGGATGATGCGGGCCAGGCGCGTGTTGCCGCCCACGGCCTCGGCCACGAAGGTCAATGGTCCTTCGCCGTTGATGCTGCCCGCCGCAAGCTTTTCCCCCGGCCCCACGGGCACGGGGATGGATTCGCCCGTCAGCAGCGAAAGATCCACCGCGCTTTTGCCCTTGAGCACCACGCCGTCCACAGGAACGCGCCCGCCGGGGCGCAGCAGCAAATGGTCGCCCACGCGCACCTGCGCCAGCGGAATTTCCGCCGGAGATGCCGCCTCGTCCTCAGGGTCCAGGCGCAGGGCCGTTTCGGGCGTCAGGCGCATGAGCGCGCCCATGGCGTCTCCGGCGCGGCGCTTGGCCACGGCCTCTAAAAACTGGCCGAATTCGATCATGGTCAGCAGCACGGCGCACGACTCATAATACAGGTTCATGGCGCGGGTCATGGGGTCCACACCGGCCAGCCCCAGCAGCGTGTTGCCCAGGCTGAACAGAAAAGCCGCGCCCGTGCCCACGGCCACAAGGCTGTCCATGGCCGGAGCGCCGCGCAGCAACGCGCGGATGCCATCCGCATAAAAATGCCGCCCCAGCCACACCACGGGCAGGGTCAGCAGCAGCTGCGCCAGCATGAAGGCGCGCGGGGATTGATGCGGCGCAAGCCACGCGGGCAAGGGCATGCCCAGCATATGCCCCATGGAAAGCACCAGCAGGGGCACGGCAAAGCAGGCCATGGGCAGCAAGCGGCGCAAGCGGGCGCTGATGTCGGCTGCCGCTCTGGCTTTGCCTTCCGCAAACTGCCGGGCGGCGTCGTCATCTGCCGCAGGCGAAGCGGAAAACCCCAGCGCGGCCACCCGCTCCATAATCTTTTTCTGCAGATCCTCGCCGTCGCCTTCCGCAGGCCACACCTCAGCACTGGCGGCAGCCAGATTAACGCTGATTTTATCCACACCGTCCATGCGCCCCACCACCCGCTCAATACGCGAGGAGCAGGCGGCGCAGTGCATGCCCCCGATGTCGAAACGCAAGGGGCAGGCGGTTTTTTCCGAAGTTGTGCTCATGGTTCTCTCCACTTGTCATTGACGATGACGGCGCGTAGAGTTGAATTGAAAATGAAAACAATTTCCTTTCTGGAGGATACGATGAAAACTCTTAAAGTCAATGGCATGCATTGCGGGCACTGCAAGGCGGCGGTAGAAGAAGCGGCGGCCAAAGTGCAGGGAATAAAGAATCCTGAGGTGAGCCTTGAGGAAAAACTGCTGCGTTATGAAGAAACCGGGCCGGTTGACATGCAGGCCCTGCGCACGGCTATCAGCGACATCGGTTTTGACCCGGAATAACGCTTGAGCGCCCACGGGGCTTGCGCCGCCGCAATCGGCAACGCGATACACATTCAGGGGCGCGCCGTAACGACATGGCACTGCATGCACGGGCGGCGCGCCTTGCATTTTGCCTGAGGGGAGCAACATTTCAGGCGGTTTCAAATTTCTCCGGCTTGCCGTTTGCTCTGGAATGGCGTAATTTTAAGCGGCAAACAGCTCGGCCCTGGCTTTCCGCTTTTTCACTGCAACGACAGCACGGACATGCAAGCATCTTCACCCAATGCCACCGTTTTTTCTCTTGCGGTCGTTGCCCTGCCGCGCCTTTGCAGCTGGCTCTTTTTTCTGTGCTGCCTGAACTTTGCCTTACCCGCCACGGCCGCCGAAAAAACATTTCCTCTGCAATTCACCACCATCCGGCTTGGCGAAAACGCGCCCGGCTCAGCACAAGCTAGCGCGCAAGATCAGGCTTCGCCCCTGCCCGACAAAGCCGAGGCTCCGGTGGTGCTTGTTGTCGGCGGCATTCAGGGCGACGAACCGGGCGGTTTTTCCGCCGCCACGCTGCTGACCACAAACTATACCATCCGCAAGGGCGTGCTGTGGGTGGTGCCCAACCTTAATTTTCCCAGCATCATCAAGCGTTCGCGAGGGCTGTACGGCGACATGAACCGTAAATTCGCCCGGCTGGACGCCGCCGACCCCGAATTTGCCACGGTGCGCCGCATTCAGGAGCTTATCCGCAACCCGCGCGTTGTGCTGGTGCTCAACCTGCACGACGGCAGCGGCTATTACCGCCCGGCCCACGAAGACAAGCTGCGCAACCCCAACCGCTGGGGGCAATCCGTTATTATCGACCAGGAAAACCTGCCCGGAATTTTCATGGGCGCACTGGGCGATGAAGCCCGCCGCGCGGCGGCAGCGGCCAACGGGAGCCTCATCTCGCCGCAGCACGCGCTGCACGTTCACAACACCAAAACGGCCGACGGCGATCACGAGATGGATAAAAGCCTTTCCTTCTATGCCGTGCGGCAGGGCAAGGCGGCCTTTGGCATTGAGGCCAGCAAGGAATTTTCTGTGGAGCTGCGCGCCTATTACCATCTGCTGATGGTCGAATCCTTCCTCGCTCAGGCGGGGGTGGAATTTACACGCGGTTTCGCCCTGACGCCGGAGGGCGTGCGCGGCGCGCTGCTGGACAACCTGGGCGTTTCCTTTGCCAACAACAAGGTTTTTTTGCCGCTGGACGATGTGCGCCCTTCCGTGAACCTGCTGCCGCTTTCGCGTGAGGCCCCGGCCAGCGCGGTGACCTCAAAGCCCATCATGGCCGTGCTGCCCTGCGCGCAGGACGGCGAAGGCCAATACTGCGTGCATTACGGCAACCGCATGATCACGCACATCCGCCCCGAATGGCGCGAGATGGACAACAGCCTGCCGGGCATGCGCGTGCAGGCCGACGGCCACGCCGCCGAAGCGCCCTTTGGACAGGTGCTGGAAGTTTCCAGCAGCCTTCTGGTGCAGCCCGCCGAGGGCTACCGCGTCAACGCCATCGGATTCGACAGCGGACAAAAGGACGAAAGCGGCGTGCTGATGACCCTGAATAATTTTCATCCCCGCTTTTCTGTTGACCGCCAGGGCAGGCTCTATCGCATAGAGGTATACAGGGGCCAGCGGTTCAGCGGCATGTTTCTTGTGCGCTTTACCCCCAATAGCAAAAAGCTGACCAGCAACGGGGCTTCTTCCACCGACAGGCTGCCTGACAAACCGGGGCAGGAGTCCAATCTGGGTTTCTGAGCAATCCATATGACCACTCATTCCATCTGCGTCGCTGGCGGCGGAAGCTGGGGCACGGCCCTGGCGCATCTGCTTGCCGCAAACGGACACGAAGCCAGCCTTTGGCTGCGCGATGCGGCCGTGGCTGAAGCCATCAACCAACGGCACGAAAATCCTCGTTATCTGCCGGGCTTTGCCCTGCACCCCGCACTGCGCGCCACCATTGACGGCGCAGTGCTGAACAGGGAAATCGTGGTTTTGGCCGTGCCCTGCCAGCAGCTGCGCGGCTGGCTCACGGAGCACGCCCGCTTTTTTCGCGCCAACGCGGTGCTGGTCAACGCGGCAAAGGGCATTGAAACCGCCAACCTGGCCACCTGCGCCGAGGTGACGGAACAGACCATAGGCAACCTGCGGCCACGCTATGCGGCGCTTTCCGGCCCCTCGTTCGCCGCGGATGTGTTGCGCGGGCTGCCCACGGCGGTGGTGCTTGCCGCGCGGGACGAAGCCCTGGGGCACGCCTTGCGGCGCATTTTCTCCGGCCCGGCCTTTCGCTGTTATTCCAGCACGGACGTTATGGGCGTGGAAATGGGCGGCGCCGTCAAAAACGTCATGGCCATCGCCGCTGGCGTGTGCGACGGCCTGGGCCTTGGGCATAACAGCCGCGCTGCCCTTATAACGCGCGGACTTGCGGAAATGAGCCGCCTTGGCACGGCGCGCGGCGCGCACCCCCACACGTTCATGGGGCTTTCAGGTCTTGGCGACCTCACGCTCACCTGCACGGGCGACCTTTCACGCAACCGCCAGGTGGGGCTGCGCCTGGGCCAGGGCGAAAACCTGGACCACATAACCCACAGCCTGGGCATGGTGGCCGAAGGCGTTAAAACCACGGCAGCCATTCACGAACTTGCCCAACGTCTTGGCGTTGAGGCCCCGCTCACCAACGCCGTCTACAGCATTCTGTATGAAGGCTGCTCCCCCCGCGAAGTGCTGCACAACCTCATGACCCGCCAACTGCGCGACGAATAGCAACCCGCTTCCCGCATGCGGGCATGTTGCGTCGCCGCAATTCGGACAGCGCGCGCACGCGCCGCGCCTGCCCCGGCTGTGCCTGCCGCATTGCCAGCCCCAAACTTCGGGGGTGTTGCCCGCCATGGTTTTCGCCCTGCGGCGGCAGCTTTGGCGTGTCCACGCCGCACCGCCGCCCACTTTCCATCCTCATCGCAACAGACCCGCGCAGGCGGGCCACGGTCTTGCCAACGCAGTGCAGACAGCGGAACCACATGACCCACAAAATATCGGCGTGGTAAAATTAATCACAACAAACGCGCAGCGCGCAAAAGAAAATTTTCTTTTACATTTTTTATTTTCACATGAATTTTTTTTTCATAACACAAAAAAATGGACATTTATGCCAGAACAAGCAACTCGTTCAAAAAATCACATCTTAACTTGCTGCGCTCATTACTTTTCACATCATCACGCAATGCTTTAATCCTTTTTTGCACAATTTGATTGTGCAAACAGTTAACTAGCAGGCAAATTACCTACATCACATACAGAAAGAATGTCGCAACAAATGCGAAGATATTTTTCCCGTCGAAATTTCCACGTTCTAAGCGGCTTTTTTTGCAATTGCTTGATCTCTTTGAAAGAGTTGTTGCTTGCCACAGGTGGCAAAGTGGGCTAAGTCATGAGCACCCTTTAAAAAACATTTTTTCACTATTGGTATGGTGTTGATACCACCACCATGTTGTTAGAAGTGCGGCTCGGACTTGGCCGGGCTGGACCGCCGGGTTAACCGAAAGACCCGCAAACCACGGGGCAGACTATGACGGAATCACTGTTTTCGGCAGGCGGCTTTCTTGTGCCGCTTCTCGTGGGCATGGCCCTTATGCTGTATGGCGCGGTCCAAGCCGTGCGGCAGCGCAACAATCCCCGCAGGCTGATTCTGTGGGGCGCGCTGCACGACGCGGGCATTCTCTGCCTGGGGCTTGGAGCAAGCGGCGGCATCAACAGCACCGGGCTGTGGCTCTTTGTGCTGTACCAGGCAGCCACGCGGCTGCTCGCCTGGACCTCGTTAAGCCGCCTGACGCCGCCTGAAATCGGCACGTCGGCGACCCTCTGGGATTTGCGGGGCAGCGGCAGAAGGCGGCCTTGGACCGCAGCCTGCTTTGGCCTCGGCATGCTTGCCGCGGTGGGTGGATCACCTTTCCTGATGCCTGAGGCCCGCATGTTCATCAGCGCGGGCATTCTGCAAAGCATGCCCGGCGCCATGGCCGGTTTGCTGTGCATGGCCGCTGCCACCACCATTATGGTTTGGCTGCAGGTTGAGGCAGTGAGCACCGTTGTTCTGGAAACGCCGCATGAGGATGAGCAGGATTCTTGGGCTGCCCCGGCGGGCAACGTTTTCATCATGCTTGGGCTGGCCGCTGTTGTGGCCTTGCTGGGCGTGTTTCGCGGGCCGCTTACCGATATGCTGGCAGCCGCCCACGGCGTTTCCGTTCCCCACGCTGTCGCGCACCCGGCCTATTGGTGTTATTATGCCGGCGCGTTTTTGACCGGCATTGCCTTTTTGGTAAAATTCGACCGCGCTCCCCTGGTGGGCGTGGCTTTTTCCGCGCTGGCGCTGGCGGTGTCCATTGCCGCCGCTGCGGCTCCCGCCACCAAGCTCTTCCTGATCATGATCAGCGTTGTTGGCCTGGCGGTGAGCATCTATTCCATAAGCTACATCCACGAACGGCAGGGGCGTTACTGGTTTTTCCTGCTGCTGACGTTCGCCTCGCTGGCGGGCATTGTTTCCGCCCCGGATACGGCCGCCATGTATGGCTACTGGGAACTCATGACCTTCGCCTCCTATTTCCTGGTGGTGCATGAGGACAACCGCAGCGCCTACAACGCGGGCCTTAAATACTACGTCATGTGCGCGGGCGGCGCGCTCTTCATGCTGCCCGGCCTGCTGCTGCTGGGCGACCCGGCATTGACCCCCGGCCTGCTGCAGGGCGCTTTTGTGCTGTGCCTCGCGGGCTTTGGCGTCAAGATGGGCCTTGTGCCCCTGCACTCCTGGCTGCCCGACGCCCACCCGGCCGCGCCTTCATCGGTTTCCGGTCCTCTTTCTGGTATCATCACCAAAATGGGCGTTTTCGGCATTGTGGCCGTGCTGCTCATGCGGCCCATGATCACCGGCATGCCCGGTCTGTTCGGGCTTTCGTGGCTTGGCACCGGCCTTGTGGCCAGCGGCGCGGCAACCCTTGTGTTTGGCGAAATCATGGCCCTGCGCCAGGACGACATCAAACGCATGCTGGCGTATTCCACGCTGGGTCAAATTGGTGAAATCGCCCTGGTGCTGGGCATCGGCACATGGCTTTCGACCACCGGCGCGCTGTGGCACATGCTTAACCACGCCATCATGAAAGACCTGCTCTTCCTTGGCGCGGGCGCGCTGATCATGCGCGCGGGCAGCCGCAAGCTCTCTGACCTGCGCGGCCTGGGCCGCCAGATGCCCGTCACCGTGGCCTGCATGAGCGTGGGCCTGGTGAGCATTATGGGCCTGCCGCCTTTTGGCGCTTTTTACAGCAAATTCCTGATGATTCAGGCGGCCACCGCCGCCGGGCACATCTGGCTGGCAGCCCTTATCCTGGGCGGTTCGCTGGTGGGCCTTATTTACTACACGCGCATTCTTAAAACCCTGGTGTTTGAAGAACGCCCCGCCGACCTGCCCGTCGTGACCGAAGCGCCGCGCGGCATGCAGATCGCCATGGTAATTCTGGCGGCCATTTGCGTGGTGCTGGGTCTTGCCCCGCAGTTGCCCATGAACCTTGTGGTTCCCGTGGCCTCGCTGTGCTTCACGCCCAACCTTGGCGATCCCGACGTGCTGATGGCCATGAACGTTTCGTGGCCCATCTTTGTGATCGTGCCGGTGTTCGGCGCGGTGCTGCCCGCCCTGTTCTTCCGCAACCGCAAAAAGGCGGGCTGGACCAGCGTGGGTGTTTTGCTCTTCACCGCCCTGCTGGTCATCCTGTTCGGGCGCGGGCTGGACACGCTCTCGTTCTGCTTCGCCCTGCTGGTGCCCATTCTGGGCGCGGTGAACATGGCCTATGCCCTGGGCTACATGGAACACAGCCACCGCCAGTGGCGTTTCTATTGCGCCTTTACCGCCATGTGCGGCGGTTTGGTGGGCATGGCGGCCAGCCAGTATATGCTGAGCTTCTTCCTGTTCTGGGAAATCATGAGCTCGTGGACGCTGTATATGGCCATCGCCCATGAGGGCGACACGGATTCGCTGCGCGAAGCGTTCAAATACTTTATCTTCAACGTGTTTGGCGCGGGCTTCATCTTTGTGGGCCTGTGCCTTGTTGGCCCGCTCACGCCCTTTAACGCCACGCTGCTGACGGGGGCCGCGCCTTACATTCCCCATGGCGCCGCCTGGCTGGGCATGGCCCTGCTGGCTGCGGGCTTTTTGATGAAGGCGGCGCAGCTGCCCTTCCGCATTGACTGGCAGATGCACCCGGCCCTGGCTCCCACGCCGGTTTCGGGCTACATTTCGTCAGTGCTGCTGAAGAGCGCCATCCTGGGCCTCATCAAGCTGTTCATGCTCATGGGCGGCGGCTTCATGCTGGCGGGCGTGCTTGGCGGCATGGAGCAGAACGTCATCACCACCGCAGCCATGTGGATAGGCGGCATCACCATCATCATGGCGGCTGTGCAGGCTCTGCGCACCAACGTTATCAAGCTGGTCTTCATCTATTCAACGGTGAGCCAGCTGGGCTACATGGTGCTGGCCGTGGCGGCCGGCGGCGCGCTGGGTTATGCCGGCGGCATGCTGCATGTGATCAACCACGTGTTCTTTAAGGATCTGCTCTTCCTTGTGTGCGGCTGCGTGATGTTCGCCACCCATAAGGAAACCCTGGACGATCTTGGCGGCATCGGCCGCAAAATGCCCTTTACCCTCACCATGTTCGCCATCGCCGGGCTTTCGGTGGTGGGCGTGCCGCCCACCAGCGGCTTCTCGTCCAAATGGCTTATCTACCACGCGCTCATGCAGGCGGGGCAGCCCTTCCTGGCGTTGCTTTCCCTTCTCGGCAGCGTGCTGACCATGGCCTACATTGCCAAGTTCCTGCACGCCGCCTTCCTGGGTCAGGCTTCGGGCGACCTGGAAGACGTGCACGAAGCGCCGCTTATCATGCGCGCGCCCATGGGCATTCTGGCCGCCGGGTGCATACTCACGGGCGTGTTCCCTGGCCTGGCCCTTGGCCCCATCAACAGCGTGCTTGTCGAATACGGCTTTATGCCGCTCAATGTGGGCCTTTCCGGGGTGCTTTCCGGCCCCGGGGCCTGGAACGCCACGGGCATGTTCGTCATGATGGCCCTGGCCTTCGCGGGCGGGCGCTGGTTTGTGCTGCGCTTTACGCGCCTGCGCGAAATTGACGTTCACACCTGCGGTTTGCCGCCTGAAACGGCCACCAGCCGCATGACGCCCTCCAGCATTTACGGGGAAATCCTCCGCTTGATGGGCGGCGACAAGACCGCCAAGGAGAACCGCTGATGAGCGACACCCTGCTTGCCATTCTGCATATGTGCGTGTTTCCCGGCGGGGCGTTCGCCCTGCTGGTGGCCATGTTCTTCAAAGGCCTCGACCGCCGGGTCGAGGCGCGGCTGCCGCGCCGCGCGGGGGCCCCGCGGGTGGCGGCGCCGGATGCGACCCGCGCGGGGCGGGCGCTCGAAGACGTGTCGTCA
>Ga0183101_1000513_pt2 | contig 21180 bp, 19 predicted proteins | sample Biomet3_FD_127790 | JGI IMG/M metagenome (GOLD analysis project Ga0183101, IMG submission 127790) | Microbial communities from bioreactor (seeded with sewage sludge) at LBNL, California, USA - Biofuel metagenome 3 | ecosystem: Engineered > Bioreactor > Anaerobic > Unclassified ...
CTAAGGCTAACTTGATTTCTTTTTTCCCGAAGCCAAAAGGGGCGAGACTCTCGCTTAAAGCATGATAGGAAGAAGCGAAATTCGAGATATCAAAATACGGATTGACGATCTTATGATGGAAGAGAGCTGGATCGTTGCCATTCAGGAGTTCCGAATAATAGGCGACGACCGGACAATTGAAGTGATTCGTACCCCGTTCCTCGTTAAAGTTATAGCTTTCCGAAGGGTAAAAAATGAAATCGCAATCTTGCTTCTCTAATTCCGCGATATGCCCGTGCATGAGTTTGGCGGGATAACAAACGGTATCCGAGGCGATGGTGCTTTGCCCTTCATAATAAAGGGAACGCGAACTGCGGGGCGAGCGAATGATTTGGCATTCAAGACTCGTGAAAAAACTCTCCCAAAAAGGATATTGCTCAACGAGAGCGAGAGCTAAGGGCAAGCCCACTTTAGCTCGGGGAGAAGAAAGGCTCGGAAGCGGAGCGTACAGCCGCTCATATTTATAGCGGTAAAGATCAAGTCCGAGGTCTTCTTTGGCAATACCCGCTCCTTTATCGCACTTATTGCCGGCGATGAAATGCTTGCCATTTTTGAAACGAACCAACGTTTCTTGGCAATGAGCGCCGCACCCTTGGCAGATGAAAGCGTTCGAGGTATACGAAAGGTTCGCTAAATCCTGAGCCGAGATCATCCCTTGGCCCAGGCCTTTTTCTTCGGCATAAAGCGCCGCACCGAAGGCCCCCATTAAACCAGCGATCTTTGGCCGGATCACCGGATGGCCAACTTCGCGTTCAAAAGAACGGAGGATCGCATCATTCAAGAAAGTCCCGCCTTGACAAAGGATGGTCTTGCCCAATTCCTCGCTGGAATGGAAGCGAATGACTTTATAAATCGCATTCTTAATAACGGAGGCAGATAACCCAGCGGAGATATCCCCAATGCTAGCACCGTCTTTTTGAGCTTGCTTAACCGAAGAATTCATGAATACGGTGCAACGGGAGCCAAGTTCTACCGGATGTTTGGCATAAAGACCAAGCCGGGCGAAATCGGACACCGAATAGCCCAACGCAGAAGCGAAAGTTTGCAAGAAAGAACCGCATCCGCTGGAGCAGGCTTCATTGAGGACGATCGAATCAATCGCATGGTTTTTGATTTTGAAACATTTGATGTCTTGCCCGCCGATGTCGATGACGAAATCAACATCCGGAGCAAAGAACTTTGCCGCTTTATAGTGGGCGACGGTTTCGACAAGGCCGTAATCAATTTGGAAAGCAGAGCGAATCAAATCCTCGCCATAGCCGATGACGCAACTTGAGACAATTTGAACATTAGGAGGAAGTTGCTGATAAAGTTCGCTCAGTTGAGCTTGAATGCTATCAAGAGGCGACCCGCGATTCGTCGTATATTGGGAGAAAAGGATCTCGTGTTGGCTTGAAAGAAGGACCATCTTGGTCGTCGTCGAGCCTGCATCAATGCCTAAATAGGCTTGGCCGGAATACGTCGATAAATCCCTGACCGGGACTTGGACGTTATCGTGTTCCGCGACAAAAGCGCGATATTCCTCTTCGTTTTCAAAGAGGGGTTTGCCTTCTTTTAAACTCGAGGTGGACTCCAAATGTTTTAAGCCCTCCGAAAGATCGTGGACCTGAACGAGGCTCCCGGCTTTCTTCGCGTATAAAGCGGCACCAATCGCCATGAAGATTTTTCCCTCAGGCGGGAAAATCGCAGTGTCTTCACCAAGATGAAGCGTCGAAACGAAATCTTTGCGGAGTCCCTGCAAGAAAGACAAAGGACCGCCCAAGAAAAGAACATGGCCTTCGATCTTACGCCCTTGGGCCAGTCCGCTGATGGTTTGGCCCACCACCGAATGATAAATCGATGCGGCGATATCTTCCTTGCGGGCGCCTTGATTAAGCAAGGGTTGAATATCGCTTTTGGCGAAAACACCACAGCGGGAAGCAATCGGATAAATCTCTTTGGCGGATAAAGAAAGATGGTCAAGCTCATCGATTGAGACATTCAGCAAGGAGGCCATCTGGTCAATGAAAGCGCCAGTGCCACCAGCGCAAGTGCCATTCATTCTCTCTTCGGTCCCACCCGTTAAGAAAATGATTTTGGCATCTTCTCCCCCTAATTCGACCACCACATCACTCTGGGGGTAAAAACGCTGAACGGAAAGGAAGGTCCCTGCCACTTCTTGAACAAAAGCTAAATGAGCCTTCTCGGCTAAGCCTAAGCCAGCCGAGCCGGTGAGGGCTAAAGCAAAGGAAGCGTTTGGGAAATGCTGTTCAACATCCTCCAGCTCCTTGATCAAGGTCTCTTTGACTTGGGCGTTGTGGCGTTCATAGGAGGAATAGAGAACCTCATCCGCGGGAGAAAGAACGACGCTTTTGACCGTCGTGGAACCGATGTCGACTCCGAGGAATAACGTTTCATTCTGCCCATTCATAACCCAAGTATTATAGCGGAGAGAAAACGCTTTTCCATTCCTGATTCTTTCCGTAAGGAAAAAAGAAGCATTCTTTTTGCTTTTCCGCTTCTTCTATTTTGAAGAGAAAACCCTATTTTTGGTAAAGTATCGTTTCATTTATTCACGATGTTGGGAGACGCTAAAAGCGAATTGCTAAGAAAGGTTAAAGGCGAATTGCCAAAAGGTGAAAAAAGATAAGGGTAATTCTTTTTTTGACAAACCCTAATAATAGAACATTGTGAACTTGGGTGAATATGTTAACCGAAGACGCAAGGCATTGGGCTTAAGCCAAAGCACTCTTGCCGCTTCTTTGTCCTATTCGGACCAAGCCATCAGCAAATTCGAAGCGGGGGAAAGCTTCCTTCACTTTCCGTGGTCCCTTCCTTAGCGAATCTTTTGCAATTATCGGTGGATGATTTATTGACTCGGAACGAAAATCCACTGCCCTTGGAAGAAAAGAATCCCCCATTCATCGATCGACAAATCACCGAGAACCTTTATGCGCTCCGCTTAGCCCACATGCTTTCGCAAAAAGAAGAAGCGGATATTTTCAAAGTCTCCCGCCGCACGATCATCAATTATGAAAACGGTACTTCGCTGCCCTCGCTCGACGTTTTGGATCGAATCCTCGCCTTTTACCAACTTAAACCCCATGCTTTCTTTTATGAAGTCCTTTATCCCGATCTTCAAGAATCTCGGCTTTTCAAGAACCATACATTTCAAAAAACTTTGGGTATCTTTGTCCTCGGCTTCGTGGTGGGCGGGGCACTCCTTTTGGGAATCCTTACTCCAATACTTTTAAACCGTTTCTCTTCGGGCGAATACAACGTGCCGAACAGTTCGCAAACGGGCAATAATAGCAGCGTCACAAATTCGACTTCACTCGGAATACCTTATCTCGAAAAACTCGTGGTGATCACGACCCAAGGTTTCGCCAATGCCGCCAGGCTTCCTTCTGGAGGATCTTTGGGCATCACGGTCTATGGTGGACCGCTTTTTGCGCTCAATGAAGAAGCCGAAAGCCATTATAAAGTGGATTATTGGCTCAGCGCTAAAGCCCCGACTGGAGTCTCGCTCGAATACTCTTTGTCCTATCCTTGCGTCCTTCTTAAAGCCGCCATGGGAACGCCTTGTGCCCAAACTTCGCCATTCTTGGTCTTTGCCAAAATAACATCGATTGAAGATCCCAATATTTCTTTGACGACGAATGATCCGATTGAAATCACGGTGAGCGCCTCAGAAGCTTAAGCCTCTATTCCCGTCATTGGAGGGAGTTTTGCGGAGATTTTGCTCTAAAAGTCTCTCTTAAACGCATCAAGAAATCGGGGTCGGGTTTTTTTAACAAAGAGTTATCCCCATTCTTTGGGTTTGCCCCCGCCGGTGGGAATGGTCAAAGATCCTGGCGAATCGGGACAAAGTTTTTTAAAGGCTTTCTGTTTTCTTTAATCAGGCCGATGATTTCGTTTCTACGGATTATTCTCACTAAACGTTTTCTTCGTAACGAAGAGAAGAGAGTGCATTCTAAGGGAAATAGTCTTTCCCTCGATCTCTTGAACACCCCATCATCTCTTATTTCAAAAGAATGAGTCTTCTTTTTCGCTTCCGAAAAGCAAAACCAATACAGTATCAATTCAATTAATTAATTAATTAGCGATTACTAATTTAGTCAAACAAAAGTAAATACATTATCGACTAAAAATGGAACGGAAAGCCCTGCAACAATGGATTATTTTTTATTCTTTTGAATGGCAAGATAGAGCAAGAGTTAACGCCAGTCGTTGGAGCTGAATTGCATCGCTTGTCCTTCCGTCAAAATCCGTTTCGTCAAAGAAAAGCCAAGGATAAAAGAATGTTCCATTTACCGAAAAAAGGAATGCTGATGGGTTTCGTTTCTCTCCTTTCGATGATGTTTTCCCTGCTCCTTCTCTCGCCTCGAGTCCACAGCGCTTCCGCCGAAGGCATCTTCGGTTCCTCCTCTACAACGGTCCGGGTAGCCCTTCCTTACAGCGAGGACATGAATGATTCGCTGCCTTTTTATCGTGAATACACCGAAGCCATTTCCGAATACGCGAATTGGAAACTCGAATACATCACCTGCGCTTGGACCGAAATGTTCCCGAAAATTCAAAACGGGAATGTCGATCTCCTTGTCGATATCACCCCGACCGCCGAACGAAGCCAATATCTCTCCTATTCGTCTCAACCGATGGGAACGGAATTGTGCTATCTTTACGCCAAAGAAGACACCCCGCTCCATTACGATGATTTCACCGCCTTTAATGGCATGAAAGTCGGCTATCTCGATGGCAGCACTATCGTTGAGTCTTTTCAAAGTTACGCTACCGCGAGCGGTTTCACTTTCACCGCCGTGCCTTATCAAACCAACGCCGCCAGTTTCGCCGGGCTCGATAAAGGCGAAGTCGACACCGTTGCCCAGACCAACTTTTTCCCCGTTCCTTCGGGTCATGTTGTTATCAGTAAGTGCAGCCCTGCCCCGGTTTATTTTGCGATGCGAAAAGATGATACAAAATTGAACCAGCTTAATGAAGCGATGGCGCTTCTTCTCAGCTATAATCCCAATTTCAACAACGATCTCTTCAATTACTATTTCACCAGCGTTCTTTCGCAAACCAGCGCCTTTTCCAAAGAAGAAGTCGCCTATCTCAATAGCAATCCCGAAGTCTATATGGTCTATGAATCCAACTGGGCTCCTTTTGAATACGACCAAAATGGCACGCCCGAAGGCATCACCCCCGATGTCGTTCGCGCCATCGGTGAGTTGACCAAAATCAAGTTCAAGTTCCTTCTCCTTGGCTCGACTCAAGATATCTATACTCAGCTCGGCACCACCTCGGTGGATGCGGTTATGGCTGTTTCTTATTCGTACCGCTGGGCCACCGACCATAATCTCTATACCACCCAATCTTATGTTTCCGGCGGGGTCGTGGAAGTCAAAAAGAATTCCAGTGTCGTCGCCAAGAAAGTTGGAACGGTCGAAGGTGGCTATCTCGAAAATGAGATCACGAAAAAATTCCCCGCTCTTGAACGCGTGCCTTATGCGACTTTTAACGAGACGATGAGCGCTTTGGATAAAGGATTGGTGGATTGCGTCTATCTCAACACCTATCAAGCGGATTATTACCGTACCATGAGCGCCTATACGAATTTTTACTACCAGCCCACCCCTCTAATCACTCAGCCCATCGCCTTAGGCATCACCCAAACTTCCAATCCGGTTTTGGTCGGCATTCTTCAAAATCCCCGCAAAAGCTCTCGATGACAAAGCTTCAAGCCATCATCTCAGAGAACTCGGTTTTCACCGAACCTTTCTCCATCAGTGGATTAATCCGCCGCTACCCCGTTCCAATGGCTTTCTCCATCGCTTTCCTCGTTCTTCTCATCGCCGTCTTCCTCTTCCTTCTTATCTACGCCCATAAACGGCAAAAGCAAAACCAAGCTCTCTCGTTAGCGAAGCAAGAAGCCGAAGAAGCCAACCGCGCCAAATCGGAATTTCTTTCGCGGATGTCTCACGATATCCGCACCCCGCTTAATGGCATCATCGGTATGACCTATTTGGCGAAAGAAGAAACCCTCTCGCCCGACGTGAGGAATTACCTCGACAAAATCGATACCTCTTCCAAATTCCTTTTGGGCCTCGTCAACGACATTCTCGATAGTCCAAGGCCGAAAGCGGCAAGATCGTTCTCCATCCCGAGCCTTATCCTTTGAAAGACTGCTCCGATTATATCGACGCAGTCATCGCCCCTTTGTGCAAGGGGAAAAGTCAAACCCTGGCTAAAGAAATCAAAGAATGCGAAGGGCGGGTTCTCCTCCTCGATAAGCTCCGGATTAATCAAATTCTCTTCAATCTCCTTTCCAACGCGGTCAAGTTCACCCCTCAAGGCGGAAGTCTGACCGTCTTAATGGAAGAACGCCTCGAGGAGGGGGGTACTCTTGGACTCCATCTGGCCATCATCGATAACGGCGTCGGAATGAGCGAAAAATTCCTTAAAGTCATCTTCCAGCCTTTCACCCAAGAAGAGCATGATGATCCTTCTTTGCCAAGACAAGGGACGGGTTTGGGTCTCACCATCACAAAGAAGCTCGTTGAAACGATGGGGGGCGAGATCAAAGTCGAAAGCCACGAAGGCAAAGGCACCCGCTTTGATGTCTGTCTCAAAGCTCAAGGCATCAGCCAAAAAGATTACGAGGCGAAAAAAGAAACCATTGCCGAGCAAAAGAAGGCTTCGCCCGATTCGCTCAAAGGCAAGCGCATTCTCTTATGCGAAGACAACCCTCTCAACCAAGAAATTGCGAAGAAACTCCTGCTCGATAAAGGCATGGAAGTGACGCTCGCGAGCGATGGCGAAAAGGGCTTAACCGCCTTCCGCAATTCGCCGGAAAATTATTTCAACGCAATCCTCATGGACATTCGGATGCCGCTCATGGATGGCTATGCCGCCACCAAAGCCATCCGCCAGCTTCCCCGCATCGATTCCCGAAACGTTCCGATCATCGCCATGACCGCCGACGCTTTCTCGGATGATGTCCAAAAATGCCTCGAAGCGGGCATGAACGCTCACCTAGCGAAACCCATCAATCCTAGTCTCATGTATCAAAAACTCGCTCAGTTCATTGCTGAACGTTATCAGGATTAATCAAAATCCCCAACAAAACCCCTTTATTTTAGAAATAGAGGCCATCCGTTTGTGCCATTAAAAGGTGGATATTTTTAAAGCAATGGTCAATGAGCTCTTGTCCTTGATGGCGCCGAATACTCCAGCGCGCCAAGCGGACGTAACCGATGATGCGGGCTTTTCGGAGAACCTCTTCGATCTGCTGGGGATTGTTCATTCCTAAATAAAGGGCGAGGCTCTTCTCGAAGAAATCGCAAGAAAGCGAATAAGGAATCCCCAGGAATTCACCTGCGCCGTTCGGATTAAGTTCGCCAAAGCCAACGAATGACAAATACATGCCTGCGAGTTCAAAAATGGGGTGACGATAAGAAAGGGTGTCCATGTCAATCAAGAGGACCTCATCGCCCTGTTTCATCACGTTTTTGGTATGGTAATCGCCATGAATCATCCGTGGAAGATCAGGAATCGCTTCCATCATTTTCTGCAATTTGGCGCCGTCTTCTTTTGAAAGATAATCTTGAAGGAACTTAACCCAATCCAGAGCCGTCTCTTTAAAAGAAGGCAATTCCCCTTTTTGGATTTCGGTCCCATGGATTTTCTTTAAAACGCCAACGAATAAAGCAACCAAGGTATTAAACTGCGAGGGATCATTCGCCAAAATTTTGGAAAAGCTTTGTGCCGACAGGAGTTCGAAAACCGAACCATAGCCTTCCCCGACTCTCACCACATCATAAGGAATCGCCGTTGGAATGCCTTTCACGAAGGCTTTGCGGGCTAATTCTCTCTCGAGGCGGATTTCCGGAAGGGCATTGGGATTGTTATAGACTTTGATGATCGTATCGGGATCGAGACGATAGACTTTGCCATTGCTCCCCTACCCGATCATTTCGCAGCCTTCAATTGAAAGGGTGTGGAACGCCTTTTCGACCGGGATCATTTCCGCAAAGCCGGCTATTTCGAGAACTTCGAAAACCGCCGAAGAAACATTGACGAGCCGAAGGGTCGGCTCGGTTTTTGAGAGGCGAATAATCACCCGAAGACCCGCGCTAGAAATATACTCGAGTTTCTCGCAATCCAAAGACAAGCTGCCTTCGGGGTGCTCCTGACGAGATTGGTTTAAGGCTCCTTCGACTTCGCCCGCGTTATTTGAATCAATATGACCCGAGAGCGAAAGAACGAGCCCCGTCGGTGAAACGACACTTTCATCGCATCCATAGATAACCGGTCTCCTTTTAGCGTTGAGAACGAGATTGTTTACATTCTATCTCGAATAACGTCCCTTGAATACGGCTAAGAATCTTCCTACATCGCACTTTAGTCGCTTCGCAAAGCGATTTGCGGTTTTTCCCGACTGGTGAAATAAGAAGGCAAAAGGGAGCCGCCCAAAAAAATCAAAGACGAAAGAAGGACCAAAAGAAAGCCGGCATAAAGAGGAATGCCCGCTCGGAAATAAAGCCCATAACCCATCGAAGTGACTTTCAGGTTGACCAAGACATAAGAAAGCTCGGTGACGAGCAAGGCGAAAAGACCCGAAATGAGACTGAGGAAGAAAGCTTCGCCAAGGAAAAGGAAAAGAATGTCATGGCGGCTGGCACCAACTGAACGAAGAAGTCCGATTTCTTTCCGACGCGAAATGACGGCATTGTGGCTCAATAATCCGACGAGAAGAATCGTCACGGCAAGCGATACCCCTGCAAAAATACCCAAAATCCAATAAATGAGCGATAGATAGGAATCCAGGGTGCCTTGAAACATCCCGCCGAAATCGGTATAGACGACTTTGTCGACTTCGCTAAGATGCTTGGCATTATAGGTATCGAGAGCCGAAAGAAATGCTTTTTTCTCACTAAAACTTTTCGGATAGATCTCAAGGCTGGAAATCGTTTTCTCGCTTCCATAGTTCTCCGCCATTTCGATGAAAGAAAGCAGCGTTTCGCCCGCCATCTCCAAGGACGTCGTCGGCTCTTCCTTAAGACTGGCGAGATCCAAATAAAAGCTGGGGTACGTTGGTTGAGAAGGATCGGGGAGTTCTTTCATCACAAGGCGCGAGAAAAGTTCGGTGGCCAAAGAGGAAGAAGAATTCTCTTCGAACAAGGCTTCGCTATAAGCTTTCGAATAAAATAACCCGCTTCCCATCGTCCCGACAAAGGTGGCTTTCTTCGGACGCAAGATGCCGACGATCTCAACGTTCTTTCCTTTGGAGGAGTCGGCGAAGAAACTGCTCTTCTTCAAATCGGGATTCTCTTGATATCCCTGCAAAGTCCGCGTCGATTTGCTATTAAGGAAGTAATCGGCGGCTTTGGCGAGATATTGTTTGCCTATCAAAGCGTCCCCAGTTTCACCCCGGTTATAATAGAAGGCCGCTTTGACGAGGGCATCGCTCAGCATCGAAAGGCTTTTGCCTTCTTTTTCTAGGGTAGCTCGGCTCTTTAAGAAATATCCACTGACGGAAGCGGTCTCTTCGTTTGGTTCATACGCCTCGCTATTGGAGAGCAACTTATAACGCTTCCCGATAATGGAAGAAGCAGCAATCTTTTGATCGACGAGTTCGAGACCGAGATTGGCGATAAGTTTCGTCGGTAAATCATTGGATTTTCCTACGAGCAAGAAGGCTTCATTGTCTTTTTCGGGATAATGGCCGCTAATGACGTCGTATTTGGAGAGGACGAAATCTTTGCTGGCGCCTAAGGGATGATAGGCAGCGCCTTGACCTAAAAAGCTTTCTTTGAAAGAGTCCAAAGAAGATGCACTTTTGGCGCTATTGACAAGAATGCTCCCATCGCTTTTTTCAGCTAAGACCGAAATGAGACTCGCGTAGTTCGTGGTCAATTGAGCCGCGGGAATAGTGCTTTCAAGGAAAGCACGATATTCCGCGCTAAAACCATTGACGTGAGGAATGGTGTTTTGATCTTGTGCCACCACGTCATCGCCCGAAGGGAAATAGGTGGAAGGCGAATCAAAAAGCGAAGCCTGAGCCCCATAGTAATACGGCACAACGGTAATAGGGAAATCGCTGAGGAGTTCACTCTCCAATTGACCCGAGGTTTGTTTTAACCCATAGGAAATACCGCCGACCAATCCCGCCCCAATAAGACCAATGGAGCCCGAAAGAACAAGAAGCAGACTTTTGAGAGGTCGGTTCTTAATATGAAGAAAAGCCAAATGAAGCAATGAGGACAAACGGGTCCGGGCAGGTTTATTTTCCTCGGGAGAGGGTGCTTCGTTTTCTTTTGGAAAAGAGACTTCCTTCACCACGCCGCCATCGAGGCGGACCACCCCATCAACATAGTCTTTCACGAGGGCTTCGTTATGAGAGACGAGAAGGATCAAGCGCTTTTCGCTCAGTTTCTTCAAAAGTGCCATCACTTCCACCGCCGCGATTTTATCTAAAGACCCGGTCGGCTCATCGGCAAGAATCAAAGAGGGACTTCGCAATAAGGCGCGGGCGATCGCAACGCGCTGCTTTTCTCCGCCCGAAAGCTCTTGGGGTTCATCATGGAGGCGATTCCCTAAGCCGAAACCTTGGAGGAGTTCGATCGCCTTTTTCTCGCTTTCTTTTGCGCTTATTTCTGGCGCGAAAGCGTCGGAAACGAGAACGTTTGAAAGAACCGAAAGATGAGGAATGAGGTTATTCTCCTGAAAGACAAAACCCACTTCTTTCGCACGATATTGATTCGCTTCCGCTTCATTAAGACTCGTTAAATCCCGACCTTTGAAATAAAGATGCCCCGAACTGGGCTGGTCCAAAAGGGAAATGAGATTCAAGAGGGTGGTCTTGCCACATCCAGAGGGTCCAAGAATCGCGTAGAAACCGCGTTCAGGAAAGGAAAGTGAAACGTTCGAAAGCGCCGAAAGGGATGCGTGCGTACCATTCTCGTAGATTTTGCTGACATCCTGGAGCTCGATCATAGCTTTTGATGATTATAACAAAAGGTTACTCTTCGCGGAGCGAAAGGCGAAAGAAATCGTTAACGAAAGCGATGCTATCGAAACAAAAGGCCAGTAATAGCAACGAAAAATTAATCTTTTTTATGGAAAACGGAATGAATATCCTGATGGATTTTCTGGAATAAGGAAAGTTTCGGGGTCGTTTCATACGGCTTACTCACATAGAAAATGCCATAAACCAAGGGGCCGATATGGCTTCCGATGAGCGGATTGATCTGGGCAATCATCCAGTCTTTGGCTTCGGGAAAAGCGGGTAAGAAATAATCCTGTTTAAACGTGGAAAGAATCGCGGGATCCGAAGAATAAAAAAGGTAGGCAGGATAAGAAAAATCAATCGGGAATTCCTTGGCTTTGTCCACCACGAAGTTCATCGCATTCTTCGTCCCCATGGCTTTCCCGGAAAGAACGACGCAGCCTTCATCGAGGGTGCCGATGGCTTTAGCATGAAGGAAAACGCCTAAAGCATAATGGAATTTCGAAAGCCGTCCGCCTTTATAGACATAGGTCAAGGTATCCATGCCGGCGAAAACACGAATTCGGGTTTTAAGGTCTTCAAGGTAATCCATTAGTTCAGCGATTGGAAGATCCTGATGTTCAAGCGCCTCATGAAGAAGAATTTGGCTCCCGCAGAAAAACGAAAGCGTGTCCAAAAGATGGATCTTCTCGGGGTGGTCACATTCATTTTTCGCAATATTGGCAGCTTGGAAAGCACCGGAAATCTTGCTTGAAAGCGAAAGAAGGAGAACCTCGTCGCCATGAGCGCTAGCATCGTTAAAAGCCACCCGATAAAGCTCGGGCGAAGGCTGAGCCGTGTGCGGCATCAATCCTTGAGCAAGAAGCCCATAGAATTGATCAGGGGTAATATCAACCCCTTCGGTATAAGTTTTCTCGCCTAATGTAATCGGAAAAGGAATGAAATAGAAGCCCTGCTGAAGCGCTTCTTCTTTCGTAAAACCAATGGAAGAATCCAATACAATTTTTAATGCCATATTTTTATCCCTTGTTCAAGGGAGACATCATCATAGAAGCCAAGGGAAAGAAATTCAAGAAAAGACCTTGTAAAGGTCGAAGAAAACGTTTCCACGTTACCCTTCAGGGGTTTGAGGGAGGGAGGGGTCGCGTATTTCTTTCGCTCTTGGATGAAAAGAAGGATGGCACCAAGATCATCGAAAACAAAAAAGAAATGGAAAATGAGAATCATGAGGGAGTCACGGAAGGTTCGTTTCTTTTGAATGATATCGCGGATGAGCGCCACCACGTTGCTAATCGAAGAAATGAGCATCACGGCGTAAGTCAAACTCACCAGGAGCGGAACCACGAGAAACGCAGACCACGCAAGCCAGGGATTGAGTAAACCGCCGACCGTCAAAGTCGAAAGATAAAAGTTGATGACAAAATAGGGAATCAAAGCAAACTTCAAAATCATCGCAAAGCGATAATCCCGTAGTTCTGGCGTTAAGACGTTGGCTAGAAGAACAATCCCATAGACAAGCCCCAAAATGATGGAGATTCCTTCAAGAATAAAGCCCGTCAAGAAATAAGGATTATAGGATGTAATCGTTGATTTCTGGGAAAAGGGGAGGATGAAAGCGATGAGAAAGGGCGCTTGGGCAGCATAGAGCGATACCAAATAAACAATCCCCAATTTTTTCATGTGATGAATAAGACAATCTTAACAAAACCCTGGGAAAAAATCTTGGCCATTTGCTCCAAGAAGACAAAAGCCCCAGCAAAAAGCCTCTCAATGGCATTATTCCCGATGAATTGTGGGTGGAGTCTTGCTTTTCTCAACGGTGAAAAATCGGTGTACATTCCGAGAATGAATAGGGATAGAATGAACTTTAAGTATGGAAAAAACAGCCCCTCGGAGCCTATCTCGCGCTTCGCCGTAAGCAACTCGGTCTTCGTCAAAGCGACATCGCAAACTCCCTTGGTTACACGAGTCAGGCGATTTCCAAATTCGAAGCGGGCGATTCGTCTTTGACCATCATGGTGCTTCGGCATTTGGCTAGCCTTTGCAAACTTTCTCTTGATGATTTGCTTTCGATGAATCCCGCTCCCGCTCCTTTTTCTGGCGTTAATCCGCCGTTTCTTGGAGATCGGATCACCGCCAATATCATTCGTCTTCGCTTATCACATCACCTTTCCCAAAGCCAAGAGGCCGAAGTCTTAGACGTGGCTAAGCGAACCATCATCCCTTACGAAAAAGGGGAATCGCTTCCTTCGCTCGACGCCGTTGAACGTCTTATCAATTTTTATCAAATCTCACCGCATTCTTTCTTCTATGAAGATCTCCATAAAGAAATCCCTTTGCCCAGCGAAACTCGACGACTGACTTCAAAGTCCCTCTTGCTTCTCCTTTTGGGTTTCCTTTTAGGCAGAGGAGTGTTAACCTCGATTCTCGTGCCAACGCTTCGCCGTTCTTCTTCAAGCAGTTCTTTGCCTTATCAATACAATAGTTCTACAAGCATCAGCACCTCTTCCTCCTCAACTTCGTCTTTCCCCATTCCGGGGTTAAGCAAACTCGTTGTCATTACGACTTCGGGCCAAGCCCAAACCAGCAATGTCACTCAGGGTGGAACGATTTCCTATACCCTCTATGCCGAGACTCAGTTTTATTTCACCGCCGCCAGCCGGAGCGCCTATCCCGCCAGTTATTCCATCGATGGATATGAGGTCGATACCTCCATGCTTCATTTCGTAGAATCGTCGCCTTATCCCGTCGTTTCTCTCACGATTCCCAGCGATTTTCCTCGCGGAAGCGTCCTGACCATCAAAGCCAAAATTACTTCGGCGAAAGATCCGAAGATTTCTTTTGACGCCACTTCAATTGAATTGGTCGTTTATGGGGCTTAAAAAGACCTTCCTAACGTTTTAAGGCACCCGCCAAACGCGAAATGGTATTTTCTAACGGCCCTTCGGCTAAGATCGAGGTCCTCTCTTCGTCTTTTTCAAGGATGACGCTTCGCTTCCCAGCCAACTTAGCCTGATACATTGCAACATCAGCGAACAGGAGTTCTTCGCGGTCATCGTAACCGCCACGAAATGGGATTTTCGAATGATGGTCGACTTTCACGAGGCCAAAAGCCGCATCAATTTTCCCAGAAACGATTTGAATGCTCTCAAGTTCATTTTCGATCCGCTCAATCTGGTGAAGTTGATAGGCGTGGTCCATCACAAAAGACAAATAAAGGAATTCATCGCCCGAGCGGTGATAATAAATCTCATCCGGGCCGGAAATCGCGATTAATCGCCGACCAATTTCCGCCAATACCTCATCCCCTTTGGAGTGGCCATAGGTATCGTTAACGGCCTTAAAGCGGTTGAGATCGAAGAGTCCAAGATAAAGGGGCCGTGGATTCTTTTTGGTGTGGTCGTAAAAAGTATGAAGGTTGAATAAACCGGTCAAATTGTCTTTCGAAGAGGCGAAAAAGAGTTTCTCGAGATTGATGACATCGTTATCGAACTCTTCAAAGACGAAAGCGATAATGCCTTCTTCTTCAAGGCGAAAGACACTGAGGGCATAGGCCCGACGGACGCCTTGGATTAAAAAAGGGAGCAAAGCCAAAGAATGGGAACTCGAAGATTCGCTCATTTGGAGAATCTGATGATGGAGTTCTTGTTGGTATTCTCGATAGCCCTCGAATTCGCAAATTTCGCTCTTGCGGTCGATTGAGGAGACCAAATCGTTAGGATTAATGATTCCTAAAAGGCCGACTTCCTCAAAAGAAGGGGTCAAAAAAATGAAGGGTTCGCTAAAAAACGAAGGGGATATTTTGACATAGGCAGCTAGCAGATTGTTTCGGTGTTTGAGAACTTCATAAAGAAGTTCATCTTTGCTTTTTGTTGAATTCACTGAACTAATTGTAAGGCAATTATTATCAAGTCCCAACCTTTTTCCTTCCGAAAAGCATTTCGTAAACGTTTCTGCTTTTCCGAAAGGCGCGGAAAGCCCGACACTCTTTTCAAAAGAGAGCCTTTATTATGCTTAAGATATTCCATATAGTGTTTTAAGAAAATGTGTTTGTAAAGAAATGTCAACGAAAGAGATTTTTTTTGAGATTCGGAAAAGAAAAACGCATTTCGAGAGGAAAAAATGCGCAGGATGATTTCGGGGATGGTTTTGCAGGTTGAAATGAGTGGACTTGGGAGCCACCGCCTCAGCTTCTTCCGGTTTAGCTCAAGATTTCCTTTCTCTTTTAAAACTATATAGTATATTCCTATATAGTATTATTTATGGATACCGATCTTGGCTTTCTCATCGTCCAAATCAAACAGCTTAGCGACCGCCTCTTTAACAAAATGCTTTCCGAACGGGGTTTAGCTTCGTTTAATGGGGCTCAAGGGCGAATTTTGATTGTGCTCTGGAACAAGGGGTGTCAAAGTATCCATGAGCTTTCTTTAGCGACCACCCTCGCCCCAACCAGTTTGACCGCGATGTTGGACCGTTTGGAAAAGAAAGGCCTGATTACCCGAAAAAAGAGTCCGAAAGACCGGCGAAAAATGCTGATCGCCGCCAGTGAGGATTCCTTGAAACTCAAAGCCGAATATTTGGCGATTGAAACCACGATCAATGGCTATTTTTTATCGGGCTTCACTTCCGAAGAAACAACACATTTGCTCGAAGACCTCACTCACTTACGACAAAATATCTTAACGAAGGGAAAATTATGATCATCACGTTTATTTGCGACGTTCTTGGCGAAGAGAACAATGGCACGACCATCGCGACGATGAATGTCATCCGGGCGATGAGGGCGAAAGGCCACGAAGTTCGGATTGTCTGTTGCGATGAAAATAAGCGGGGTCAAGAAGGCTACTTCATCGTCCCCGCCATTAATTTCGGTCTTTTTAATGGCTATGTGAAGAAAAACGGGGTCCACCCCGCTTCAAAAAAGGACGAAGCCACGATTCGCAAAGCCCTTGAAGGAGCCGATATCTGCCACTTCAATTTCTGTGGATTCCTCTCCGCTCGTTCGGTTGATATCGCCCATGAAATGGGCATTCCTTGCACGGCCTCGCTCCATACCCAAGCCGAAAATTACACCAACCACGTTGGCTTAATGAACGTCTCCTGGGCCAATGACAGCTGGTATCATCTCCTTTATAAGTGGCTTTTCTCCAAAGTCGATGCAATCCATTACCCCAGTCAGTTCATCCGCGACCTTTTCGAGGAGAAAAACCATTTCAAATCGAATGGCTATGTGATTTCCAATGGCATTCAAAAAGACTTCCATCCCATCCCCGTTGAAAAGCCAGCGGAGCTAAAAGACAAGAAAATCCTCGTTTTCACCGCCCGTTACAGCAAAGAAAAAGACCATAAAATTCTTTTTAAGGCCTTGCATTACTCCCATTACGAAAAGGATATTCAATTAATTTTACCTGGTGCTGGACCCGACGAAGAACGTTTCAAGAAATGGGGCGCTCATTTGACCAATCCGCCGATATTAGGCTTCCATTCGCGCGAAGAGATGGTTCAAATTCTCAATTATGCCGATCTTTATGTTCACCCGAGTTTAATCGATATCGAGCCCTTGAGTGCCCTCGAAGCGATGGCGTGCGGCCTCACGCCGGTCCTCAGCGATTCGAAACGGAGCTCCGTCCGCTACTTCGCCCTTGATAAACGAAACCTCTTCCGCCACAACCGCAAAAAGGATTTGGCGAACGCCATCGATTATTGGCTCAGCCATCCCGAAGAGAAAAAAGCCAACCGCGAGAATTATCTTTCTTACGTTCAGCAGTTCGACTTCCAGACTTCGATGAACCGAATGGAAGAAATGTATCGAAAAACCATCGAAGAAGCAAAAGCCAAGAAAGCTGAGGCTTCGTCGAAGTAGTCCTTCGTCTCTTCTTAACGAAAAAAGCCGACTTCCTTCACGGAAATCGGCTTTTCTAATGGCGGATTGTTTTAGGCGGCAACCTTATCGAGGACCATCGTATAGGTCAATGGAACATAACCTTCAACACTATCCGGGGTGACACTCTTCCGCGGGAAGGAGGATCGCCTGCCCGGGCTGCGGCTTCGACGCCGTGGAAAGGCACGGGAGGAGGAAGAAAGGCCCGCGGAGGCGGCGGTGCCTGACCTGCGGGAAGGCCTTCGCCGCCGCGACGGGGACCGCGCTGTCGTGGATGAAGGCGCCTCTGCTCAAATGGCTCGGCTTCATCCGCCGCGAGGCCGAGCAGACGGCGCTCAAGGCCGAATCCTCGCGCCTCGGGGTCGGCGTCCAGGCGAGATCGTGGCCTACGGCCTCTCGAGGCGGCCGAACTTCGCCCAGACGATGGAGATGCTCAGGAAGGCCTTCGCGGCCTGCCCGGACGTCAGGGGGTTGGTCTTTCACAGCGATCAGGGTTGGCAATACCAGCAGACAACCTACCAGGAGATCCTCCGATCAAAGGGGATAATCCAGTCGATGTCGAGGAAAGGCGATTGCTACGACAACAGCCCGATGGAGAATTTCTTCTCGTTGATGAAGAAGGAGATGCTCTACGGGCACGAGCGGGAGGCCAAGGCCTGCCAAGACCTCAAGGAAGGCGGTCGATTCCTATATCCTGTGGTACAACCGCGACCGGATAAAGAAAAAGCTGAACTGGATGAGCCCGGTCGAATACAGGGAGGCGTGCTTCCAGCCCGGCGTGTTATGATATTAAAAACCCTTCAGTGATTTGGGTTCACAACAAAACGATGGGCTTTTTGAGAAAGAAGGCCTTGGCGAAAGACAGGGCTTCTTTGCTGAGAAAGCGGAAAAAGGGGATGAAAAGCAACTTTTCCGCCGAAGAATAACTCGGCGAAAAGGCCAAGCCGAAACGGATCCTCTTTCCGATCAACGAGTTTTTGCTTTCTTGGAAGGAATGGAAAGCCACAAACGTTCAAAAAGAGGCTTTGAGCATATTCTTTGTATCTCATGGAGCTGGCTCATAAGATAATGGCGAAAGAAGGGAAAAACATGAACATATACGATTTCACCATTCGTGACGAGAACAACCAAGACGTTTCGTTGTCTCGCTACCAAGGCAAGGTTCTTCTCATCGTGAATACCGCGACGCATTGCGGCTTCACGCCGACATACCAAGACTTGGAGGCTCTTTATAAAAAATACCGAGACCAGGGGTTCGAATTGCTCGATTTCCCCTGCAATCAGTTCGGAGGCCAGGCACCGGAGGAAATCAAGGAGATCAGTTCATTCTGCTCTTTGACTTACGGGACCACCTTCCCCCGCTTTGCCAAAATCGAGGTCAACGGAGAGAACGCGATTCCGCTCTATCGCTATCTCGAAAGCCAAAAGGGATTCGCGGGTTTTGATAAGTCGCACAAACTCGCCCCGGTTCTCGAAGAAATCAACGAAAAGGCCGATCCCGATTGGGCGGAAAAGCCATCAATCAAATGGAATTTTACCAAGTTCCTCATCGGCAGAGACGGCCGCGTCATTGCCCGTTTCGAGCCGACGACCGCCACCAGTGTTTTGGCCGACGCCATCGAAGCCGCCCTAAACGAAAAGGCGCCTGAAAAGAGCGGAGGAACGGCAAGCGGCAGGACGAAGGCTGACACCTCCCGCCTTTCGAAGCCGATCACCGCTTTGACTTTGGCGATGATGGATGGTTGTTCCCATTGCCGGGCAGCCGAACTCGCCCTCAAGAAATACGGCATCGCTTTCGCGGAACTCAATTGGAACACGAAAGAAGGGAAAGAAGCCATGCTGGCCTTGGGAATCGAAAAAGTCCCGGTTCTCCTCGTTCCCGAAAACGGCGGCCTCGATGAAGTAGGCGGCCAAGAAGAAATCGTGAAGTGGGCCAAAGAACACACCGCAAAATAACGGTTTCTGAAAAGAGTCGCGAACGCCGCGGCTCTTTTTTTCGTTCGGCGAAGCGATGGTTGAAGGCGCTATGGCAAAAAGAAAAAACGATACTTAAAAAAGCGTGCTTTCCTGAGAAGATCGATGCCCTCAAAGTATCGCGTCTTTTCGGAAAACCAAAAAATAACGTCCAAAATGCGTCAAAATCCCCTATTTCCTATTCCCCGTCTCTCGGAAGCCTTTCTCAAAAACACCCTGCCCCGGCCTCTTCCCGAACTCGGGAGACAATCGGTCTTTTTCTGTCAGAGGGCGGATGACCTTGCAAGGCGCCCCGCCAGCCAGCACATGCGGCGGAATGTCCCGGACGACGACGCTGCCGGCGGCGATGACCGACCCTTCGCCGATGCTCACCCCTCCGCAGATGATGGATCCCGAAGCCACCCAAACCCCGCTTCCGATGGTGATGGGTTTTCCGTATTCCAAATCGTAAAAGCCATCATCCCATTGCTGTTGAATCCTCTCCTCAGCAAGCAAAGGGTGGCATGGGGTGGCCACGATCACGCGAGGGCCAAACATCACGTTGTCACCAATCTTTATGGGGCATACATCAAGAAGCATACAATCGAAATTCATGTAAAAATTCTCGCCAAAAAAGACGTTATAACCATATTCTGTCCGAATCGGTGGCTCAAAGAAGGCGTTCTTCCCGCCGTGGGGGAAGAGACGTCGTATCAGACGCGCCCTTTTCCATAATTGCCATTCGGTAGTCCGGTTGAAAACGCCGACCAAATGGCGGGCTTTCACACGATCGAGGAAGAGAAGGGCATCGTTCCCACGATAGAAACAGCCTGAGGACATTACCTCGCGCGAATCGTCTCTCACGTTTTGATTCTACTCCTTTCTCGATGCCCCAAACGAAAATCCAACCGAATCAAAAACCGTTTTCTTCTGTGAAAAAAGAAGCCGACTGAACCCCTCTTAATGCAATCTTTAGGTTATAAAAGAAAAGACCAATAGTTTCTTAATGGCGTGCCAGCGAGAATAAAACGGGAGGCGAGTCTATGGATGAAAAACTAATCGGCCAAATGTTCTATCTCAGTTTCGGAGATCCGGGCGGCGTTCTCAGATTCAGCGGGCGGCTCTTGGCGATCGATGGATCGTTATGGACCTTCCGAACGCTGGATGACGTCGTCATGATCGTCAATATCGATTGGGTCAAGTCTTTGCGGCCGATCGAGGAACCAAACCATGGAAATGACTAAAGGAAGAAGATCGCTCGTCGTCATCGTTGGCTGCTCCAGAATGGGAGCGGCCATCGCATTCGAGAATTCCGCCCGGGGATCGTACACGACGATCATCGATTCCAATCCGGACGCCTTTCATAAAATCAACCCGGAGTACAGCGGATTCTTCCTTGTGGGCGATGCCACCGATCAAGCCGTTTTGGACAAAGCCCACATTCAAGAAGCCAGTCAATGCGTCGTCGCCACCCAAGACGATTCGACCAACATTTACGTCGCCTCGCTCGTTTGTTGCATCTCCGAGGTCTTTTTGATTGTCGTTCGTCTTCATGACGAAAGAAAAAGCGTGCTGCTCCGTGATAAGCGGATTCGAATCATCGCTCCGGCTCTCTTGAGCCACGATGCCTATGAAGCGGCGATTTTTGAGAAAGGGGCAAACCGATGAAAATTCTGATCTGCAGCGGAAAAAAACGAGGCTAATTTCGTTATCTCCTCCTTCCTAAGCCGCGAAAACCGCCTCGTCGTCATCAATGAGGATCCCGAAACGGCCAAGTTTCTGTCGGAGCAGCACGGAATCGACGTTCAAGTGAGCGATCCGACAAAAGCCTATTCGTTCGATGAAGCCGGCATTGAAGGTTTCGATTTGGTCATCTCCCTCTTGGCGAAAGACGTCGATAATTTCGTCGTTTGCCGACTCTGCAAAGAAGCCTATCACGTGAAAAAGCCGATCTGCACGGTAAATAACCCCACCAAGGTCGCCGCTTTCAAGATGATGGGAATCGACTCCCCTGCGCACCACCCCCCAAATCACCCCCCAAGTTTTCCAACGAAGTGCCCTTCGCACTCCATTTTTTCTCGACCGTCCGAGGCGCATCTAAAAAACCAACCCATCGAAACGCGAACCGAGTGGGGGGGCAAACGTCGGTTTTTTTTATTCTTTTCCAGAGCCATCACTCTTTAGGAAATCGTTTTTTTTCTTTCTCGATAAGCCTTTGGCGAAAGACCGAATTTCTTTTTGAACGAACGCGTAAAAAAATTAGCCGAGCCATAGCCGACTTCATCGGCAATGTTTTTGATCTGCTCATCGCTTTGAA
>Ga0183101_1000911_pt1 | contig 21116 bp, 17 predicted proteins | sample Biomet3_FD_127790 | JGI IMG/M metagenome (GOLD analysis project Ga0183101, IMG submission 127790) | Microbial communities from bioreactor (seeded with sewage sludge) at LBNL, California, USA - Biofuel metagenome 3 | ecosystem: Engineered > Bioreactor > Anaerobic > Unclassified ...
TTTCCGAGCCCGAAAGCTCCAGCCCCGCTTCAAAGCTTTCAAGTATAAAATATTCGTGGAAAGCTTTGCGGTTTGTTGAAATTATTTGTATTCCTTTCGCTCTTGGCATAAAATAATTCTAGCAAATATGCGGCATCGTTATAAAACCGATTGTAAAAAAAGTGCTAATTTAATAAAATCTTATTTATGGGCGGGTGGCGGAACTGGCAGACGCGTACGGCTCAGGACCGTATGTTCGAAAGGACTTAAGGGTTCAAATCCCTTTCCGCCCATACTTTTTGCGGCGTTTTTAAGCGTTCGGGCGGCGCGCCGCAGACAAGTAAATGTGTCTTTATCCAAATTTACGCCGCAAAACGCAAATGCTTCAAATAATATTTACCGGTAAGCGCAAATGTATATAAGAAAGCAAGCCTCTTCAAGATATCCGATGCCGGTACGCAACAAAAAGCGCCCGCATAAATTAAAATACTTTCTGCTTTTTCTGCTTCTGCTGTGCCTTGGCGTAGGCGGTTTTTATTTGTATCAAAACCGTGCGCGTTTGCCGTCTTTTAATCGCCCCGAATGGTCGCGTTGGCATATGGCCAAAGTGCGCATCAGCGGCGCAGATAAACCCACCGCTTTAGAAATAAGCAAATATATAAAATTTTCAAACGGACAAAGCGTTTCGTATTCCGATTGCGTCGGCCTTGAAAAAAAGATTATCAAAAATATGCCGCGTTTTGAATCTGTAAGCGTTAACAGAAATTTCTTTAATAAAGAGCTTGTAATCAAAATAACAAAATACCAAAAAATAGCCCTGATGATGACCGATTACGGGCCGCTTTATCTGGCCTCAAAAGGCGCGCTTTTTGCCGATAATGATCATTCGCAGGATACTGCGCTTATAACCGTTACGCTTAAGGGCAAAATAAAGAGTGAATTTTTGCCTAAAGAATTTGTAGAATTAGTTAAAGAGCTTAATAATAATGCTCGCGGCGGGCTGCGTTACCAGGAAGTTTTGCTTGATTTGGACGGCGGAACTTTTTCTCTTAAAACGCAGCAGATTTCCGCGCAAATGGGGCCTGTGCAGGATTTCAGACGTAAAATAAAGGCATTAACCGCCGTCGTCCGTGCGGCCGCAGCAAGAAATTTGAAGGCGCCGTACAGTATCAATTTGAAATATTTTAACGACGGTAAAATTTATCTGACCCCTACGGTATAAGGTGTATCTATGGCAAAAACAAATTTAATGGCAGCGCTTGATATAGGCTCGGGCAAAATAACCGCCCTGGCTGCTGCTTATGACGCGCAAAGCAATTCCCTGCGCGTTGTGGCGGGCAAAAGTATGCCCTGCAAAGGCTTGAAAGGAGGCACGGTAAGCGACATCAGAGAAACGTCCAATACCGTCGCCGACGTTATAGCCTGCCTTGAAGATTCCGCAAGCGCGAATCTTAATTCTCTCTACGTCGCGGTTCGCGGAGAGCATTTGGAATCTTTTTCAAACCACGGAACCTATAACATATCACGCCCCGATAAAGAAATTACCCCGGCCGATATTGAACAGGCAATTTTAAACGCGCGCTCAATCCCCATAAAAAACGATAACGAAATTATTTCCGTCGTTCCCCAGAGCTTTGCAATAGACCGCCAGCGCGGCATAACAAACCCCGAAGGCATGGAAGGCTCTCTGCTTGAGGTTGACGTGCATATTACGACGGGCCTTTCTTCCGCGTTAAACAACCTGACAAAGGCGATAACGCGCCCCGGCTTCCGCGTTAACGGTTCTTTTTACGGGCTTATGTGTCTGGCCGACTGCGTGCTTTCGCAGGAAGAAAAAGATATCGGCGCGGTGCTGCTTGATTTGGGCGGCGAAACTATGTCAGTGGGCATATACGTTGAAGGCGCTTTGAGATATTCAAAAGATTTGCCCTTCGGCTGCGATTTGATTACAAGAGATATCGCTTACGCTTTGCATACCCCTAAGGCCAGCGCAAAAGAAATAAAAGAAAAATACGGAATCACCTTCCCGTCTTTTCTGGACGACGAAGGCGAAATCCCCGTTCCTTCTTTGGACGGTAAATCAGTACACAACGTCAAAAAAAGTTTCCTTTTGGATATTATTCAACCCAGAGTGCAGGATTTGTTTGAGCAGGTTAAACTCTGCGTTGACAAAAGCGGTTTTGCCGATTTGGCCGCCGTCGGAGTTTTGGCGGGCGGCGGGTCTGCAATGCCGGGCATAACCGAGCAATGCTGCCAGACTTTGGGCCTCAAAGAAGTGCGCCGCGGCAGCGTGCAGCGCGATCTTATTAACGCGGACGAAGAATTTTATGATCCTTCTTACGCAACGGCTTTATCACTGATAATTTACGCTTCAAAAAGAGATGTTTTGTCAACCGTTGAACCGATAGAAAAAACGGGCCATTCTCCTTTTGCAAAGCTGATTGAAAAAATTAAAAATTCCGAAATCTTCGGCGGATAATTTATGAACAATAACTCTGACTCTTTATTTTCTCCTGCGGAAAACTTTGAAGGCAAAAAAGCAAAAATTAAATGTGTCGGCGTGGGCGGCGGCGGCGGAAACGCAATCAACCACATGATGGAAGCGGGCGTTGAAGACGTTGATTTTATCGCCGTGAATACAGATGCCCAGGATTTGAGACGCAACAAAGCCCCGTACCTTGTTCAGGTGGGGGAGAAAACAACAAAGGGCCTCGGCGTCGGCGGAGACCCCGAACGCGGTAAAAAAGCCGCAATAGAATCAACTGAACATCTGCGTATGATTGTGGCCGATACGGATTTGCTTTTTATCACCGCGGGAATGGGCGGCGGTACCGGAACGGGCGTTGCCCCCGAACTTGCAAGAGTAGCCAAAGAAACTTACGGCGAAAATATTTTGGTTGTCGGCGTTGTAACCCGTCCGTTTAACTTTGAAGGTTACGTCCGCGCGGACCAGGCCGACAAAGGCATTAAAGAAATGCAGAAGTATGTGGACTCAATGATTATAGTTTCAAACGAAAGACTGTTTGAAAATATTGACGCAAAAACCACTACAAAAAAAGCTTTCAAAATGGTTGATGAAGTTTTGCTTCAGGCGGTAAAAGGGATTTCAGAAGTTATTTTGAAACCCGGAGAAATGAACATAGACTATAACGACCTCAAAAAAATTATGCTCAGTTCCGGACGTTCGCTTATCGGCATAGGCCAAGCCAGCGGACACAAAAGACATCTTACCGCGATAAAAGACGCTTTGTCTTCGCCTCTTCTTGAAGACGCGGATATTACGGGCGCAAAAGGTTTTATAGTTTTCTTTACCGCGGCCGACGAAATAACCCTTCTTGAACAGGGCGAAGTAATGAATATTATACGTCAGTACGCAAGCAACGATACAATAGTTATGTTCGGACATATGTACGATGCGGATATGGAACCGGGCACGCTTAAAGTTACCGTAATTGCAACTGGTTTTGCGCGCGAGGGCCTGCACGGACTTACGACTTTAAGAACCGCTCCTGCTTTAAATAAAGAAAAATTCGGAGGCTATTCTCCCGTCGGCGCGCACGGCGCTTCGGCAGGAACGGAAAACTTGCTTGTAGGCGTGGGGCAGCTGCGCAATTCGCGCGCGTCTATCGCCGCAAAAGAAGCCGAAGCCGAAGAAGAATTTATGCTGATTCCCGCATTTATACGCCGTAAAAAAGAGGGTAAATAATATGGCTATAGGTCTTACTACATTACTTAAAACCGTAGTTGATAACAAAGCCAGCGGCCTGCATATCAGGGGCAACTCAAACGCTTACGTCCGCATAAACACAAAAATTCGCGCCATTGATGATTGCTTTTTGACTAACGACGACGTCAAAAAAATCGCCGCCGCGGTTATGGGCGAACGCGAGAAAAAACTTCTTGAACAAAATATGAGCGTTGACTTCGCTCTGGACGCAAAAGAATACGGACGTTTCAGATTTAACATTTTCAGACAGTCGGGCAAAATATGTATGGCAATCAGGCATATTCCGCTGCAAATTCCTTCTTTTGACGAACTCAGTTTGCCGGGCGATACGCTCAAAAAAATTGCCGATAACCACAGAGGTCTTGTCCTTGTAACCGGTATGACGGGATCGGGGAAATCTTCAACGCTTGCCGCGATGATTGATTACATCAACAAAAACAGATCCGGCCATATTCTGACGGTGGAAGACCCTATAGAATTTGTCCACACAGACCAAAAATCCATAGTCAGTCAGTTAGCTTTGGGCACGGATACGCTTTCTTATTCTTCAGCTTTAAGATACGCCATGAGGCAAGACCCCAACGTCATAATGTTGGGCGAAATGAGAGACCCCGAAGTTATCCGCGCCGCAATTACCGCGGCAGAAATGGGCCAGTTGGTGCTTTCAACAATGCACACCATGGATTCAGTTCAGACTATCACCAGAATTATTGAATCTTTCCCGCCCGAGCAGCAGGCGCAGGTTCGTTTTCAGCTTGCAGACCTTCTGCGCGGCGTTATTTGCCAACGCTTGCTGCCGCGCGTTTCAGGCGGCCTTGTGCCCGCAATAGAAATAATGTTGCCCACCGCACAGATAAGAAAAGATATTATTGACAATAAAACAAGCGATATACAAAAAGCCATACAGAACGGCGATTATTACGGAATGCGCACTTTTGACCAGGCGCTTGTCGCTCTTTATAGAGCCGGCAAATGCAGGCTTGAAGACATATTGGATTTTTCTTCCAATCCGGATGCAATTATGCTTGCGCTGAAAGGTTTTGAAATGAAGGCGGAAAGATAATGAAAACCAAAAACATTGTCATCGCCATAGACGGGCCCGCGGGAGTGGGCAAATCTTCAGTCGGGAAAGCGGTTGCTCTTAAGTACGGAATGAGCTTTTTAAGCACTGGTGAAATGTACAGATGTCTTGGCTGGAAGGTGCTTTCGCTGGGGATAGATTTTGACGACAAAGAAAAAGTTATTGAAGCTGCAAAAAATATCCGTTGGAGTTTTGAACGTCTTCCGGACAGCAGCCTTAAAGTTTTTGTTGACGGGATATTTTTGGGGGATCAACTGCACAGCGAAGAAGTGGGCCGTGCGGCAAGCAAAGTTTCTTCCAACGGTCCTGCAAGAGCGGTTGTAACTCAAAAACAAAAAGATTTGGCCCTTAAGGGCAATATAGTTATGGAAGGACGGGACATAGGCACGGTAATCGCGCCTCAGGCACCCGTAAAAATATATCTTGACGCTTCGCCCGAAGAACGCGCAAAAAGGCGTGCGACGCAGCTTCTGGAGAAAGGCCAAAAGGCGGATTATAAAGAAATTCTTGACGGTATAATAGCGCGCGATGCACGCGACAAAAACCGTTCCTGCGCGCCGCTTAAACCTGCCGCCGATGCAATAATTATTGATACTTCGGCGTTCACATTAGAGCAGGTAATTTCTAAAGTTATGGAGATTTCGTCCAAATATGCTTCTTAATTTGATAAAATTCATCTTTAGGGCCTACTTCAAAGTGTTTTATAAAGTTGAAGTTAAGGGCCTTGAAAATATACCGCAGACGGGCGGGCTTATTCTTGCCTGCAACCATGTTTCCAATTTTGACCCTGTTTTGGCGGGCGGGTTTGCCGGCTTGAGAAGAGATTCAATTTATTTCATTAAAAAAGAATTGATGTCCATACCCGTTATCAGTTTGTTGTTTAAAAAATTTCAATTTATTCCCGTTGACAGAAAGCGCCCCGGCGGCGATTTGGCGGCGTTGAAAGCGGCTTTAAAGGTTATAAAATCGGGCCAGAGCCTGTTTATATTCCCCGAAGGCACGCGTTCTAAAACGGGATTGCCGGGCAGAGCAAAACCGGGCATAGGCTTTATGGTATATCACAGCCGCGTGCCTGTTTTGCCGATAAAAGTTATAAATACCGCTAAACTGCCGTTTACAAGAAGTATAGGCGTAATCTACGGCAAGCCTTTTATGATAGAAGTTGATAAAACGCGAGAAGTTAAAGAACAATTTCAGGAATTTGCTGATAAAGTAATGGACGAAATAAATAAACTTGACTAAAACGGAGGATACACATTTTATATGCGAACCATATAAAGTGTAAACGAGCTATATGACTAACTCACAGGAAGAAAAAACGGAAATTACAAATACTGCCGAGTCTGCGCAGGAAAATATGACTATGGACCAGTTATTTGCGCAACAGGAGGAAATGCACGATAAACTCAACAAAAGAGAAATAGTAAATGTAAGCGTCGTTCAAATAACGCAGGATAATGTTTTGGTGGATACCGGCGACAAAAACGAGGGCATAATACCCATAACTGATTTTGACGGAAAACCTTTGCCCGCCGTCGGCAGCAAAGTAAGCGCCGTTTTGCTTCGTAAGGGCGGCGAAGAAAGACATTGTGTTCTTTCTCATAAAAAAGCTTTAGAAACTTTAGGCTGGGATATTTGCAAAACCGCATTTGACGCCAAGGAAAGAGTAAAAGGTTTAATAACGGAATGCGTGAAGGGCGGATATAAAGTTGAAGTTAACGGGGTAGTCGGTTTTATGCCGCTTTCTCTTTCCGAATTGCACCCGGCTTATAAACATTATTTGCCTCAAGGGGCAAAGATTAAAGCCGTAATAGCAGAATTTTCAAAAGAAAAACAGAAACTTATCGTTTCAAGAAAACAGGTTCTTGAAGAAGATGAATCCGTCAGAAGAGAACAGGTTTTGAGCGAAATTAAAGAAGGCGAAATCCTGCGCGTGGTAGTGTCCAAAGTCGGCAAAGATTGTTTGTATCTCAGATTCCACGGAATTGAAGGCATCGTTACGCTTGATAACGTCGCCTGGAAAGATCCTGAAACTATTCTGAATAATTATCGCCGCGGGCAGAGAATTAAAGCCAAACTTTTAAAGATTGACAAAGAAAAAGGCAATATGATATTCGGCGTTAAGCAGCTGTTCCTTAACCCTGCCGATCTTCTCAGAAAACGCTACGGTTATATGACCACCGCAAAGGGCGTAATAACAAAAGTTACACCCGACGGCGTTGAAGTTGAATTGGGCAAGAATAAAACCAAAGGTTTTATTTCCGCATTTGAATACGGAACTGATTTTACGCCCAAGGAAGGCGACAGCGTACAGGCCGCGGTAATCGGCGTTGACGCGCCTAACTTCACGGTAAATCTTTCAATTAAGAGGTTTGACCAGGTTCAAAACAGAAAGGTGGTTGCGCAGTATCTTAAACAGGCTCCGCGCCCCACTTTAGGCCAGCTTTTGCAGGCCTCTCTGGACGAATCTGCGGCTGCCCAACAGGAAGAAGCCGAGAAGCCTTCAAAGAAAGAAGCCAAACCTGAAGATAAACAGGAAGAGGCAAAATAAATATCCTTCGTGAATCCCCCGTCTTACAGGTTAAGACGGGGGATTTTTTACGGCTTTATTTAATTTATTTATTGAAAAAAGCAAAAAACCTTTTTATTTATTTCTTCATTGAAAGGCAAGTAAATAAAAACCTATTTATTTAATTTCTTTATTGAACAACGTGTAATAAAATATTCTCCTTTTTGCGGAAGAAGTTTTTGCCTCATGTGCGCCCGTAATCGTTATTTTTAAGAGCGGGCGGCAACTCGCAAAAACCGACAAAAACTTCTTGTAAAAAGCCTGTCGGTTATTGCTCAAACAAGACCGCCCTATAACCTCTTAAAAATGACAATTACGACGGCGGCACGAAATCGGCAAGAAACTTCTTGCCGCGGGAGTTTTACGGCAAGGGCATAGTCAGGTTACAGCTTAATCTTATTGATTCTTTTATTGGAATAACGGGAATAATTTTAAGAGTATTATTTCTCTTCGTAATTCAAATTTATCGGCAGTTTGCCCTGAGGTTTTAAATCACCCGTTATTATGTTGGCGGCAGCAGCGGCGGAAAGTTTATTGACGCCGTACATCGCAATGATGTTTTTTGCCTGCGGATAGAATTTGATATCGTAAGGGCTCATCAAAGAAAGAAGAATAATATCTTTGTTGCTTTGCAAAAGTTCGTCAATGGCGGTTTTTTGGCTGTCTATCGGTTTGTCGGCCCACTGCAGGCTGCCGATTATAACAAGGTCTGCGTCTTTCATACATTTTTGCGCGCGCATAATATCCGTGCGTTTGGGGCGCATTGAAGCGTTAAAATATTCCACCTGCCAACCGCGTTTCAAAAAAGGCGTGTGTATCGGCGGAAGTTGGTCGGCAAAGCGAGCGGGCGAAAAGAAAACAGAACACAGTTTTTGTTTTTTCCCGTTTGAGGTTTTTGTATAAGGCAAAACGCCTTTTTCGGCTTTTACGACGGTAACGCCTTCATCGGTAATCTTTTTTGCAAATACATTGAAAGGCTGACGGTAAGATTGCAAATCTATATTTTGCTGTCTGAGGCCGAACAATCCCAAACGCTTTTTAAGTTCGTAAATTCTTTTTGCGGCGTCTTCTATGCGCTCTTTGGATATTGTCTTTTCTATCTGGGTCATAATTTCCAAATGCGTTCTTGCAGGGTCCCTTTTGCCAGTCAAAAGTATGTCCACGCCCGCGTTGTAAGATTTTACCGCTTCGGCAACCATTTCTTTTGAGTCTTGTTTTGCTCCCGCCATATCAAGACTGTCGGAAATTACAACTCCCTTAAATTTAAGTTCGTCCCTCAGAAGACCTTTTAAAATTATGGGGGAAAACGTTGCGGGGCTGCCTTTATCCATAAAATCGTAAACTATATGCGCCGTCATAATGCCCATGACGCCGCTGTCTATTGCCGCTTTAAACGGCGGCAGGTGCACACGTCTGAATTCTTCTTCGCTCACGTTAAGATGCGGCAGCGCAAGGTGGGAATCCTGATAAGTTTCTCCGTGGCCCGGGAAGTGCTTTGCCACGGCCATAATGCCCGCTTTCTGCATACCAGTTATTACGGCTACGCCCATTCTGCTTACCACCTGCGTATCCGAGCCGAAAGACCTTACGCCTATAATCGGGTTTGACGGGTTGATATTCACGTCAACCACAGGGGCAAAGTTTATGTTTACGCCCGCGTTTTTAAGCTCGTTTGCAACGGTATAAAAAAGAGTTACGGTATCTTCGGGGTTATTTGCGGCGGCAATCATCATATTTGTAGGCAGATACGGAAAGCCCAAAGTTACGGGGGTATAAACCGTGCCGCCTTCGTAATCTATTGCTACTAAAAGCGGCAGGTGCGAAGGACTTTTTGCCGCCCAGCTTTGCATTTTGTCTATGACGCTTTTGGTTTTCTCAAGGGAATAATTACCCCATTGTATCAGTATACCGCCGACAAGACCTTTTTGTATGGCGTTTCTGTAATCGTTTGCTTTATCAACGTCAACGGCCACAAAGATAGTCTGCGCAAGTTTCTGCGAAGTGCTGAGCTGTTCAAACGGCAGAGGCTGCGGCATTTCTTCTGCGGCTTCGGGGCGGAAAGCTTTAGGCTTTTGTTCCGCGGGCAGCGCGCAGAGCGGCGCCGTAAATAAAATAAAAATTAAAGCATAAGATAAGCGTTTCATATCAGTGTAATGTTATAAGTACAATTTCGTTTTTGGTAAACAGTCTCATCGGCGGTCCCCAGAAGAACGCACCCGAAGACACATATATTTTTGAGTTTTTATACTTGTAAAGTCCGTTTACGTATTTAAAGCTTAATTTTGCCGCGTATTTAAACGGCCAGATCTGTCCGTTGTGCGTATGCCCGCAAAGCATAAGGTTTACGCCAAGATCCGCGGCTTCTTTAAAGTAAAGCGGCGTATGTGATAAAAGAAGATTAAATTCATTCGGCTTTGTGCTGCGCGAAATAATGCTTTTGAATTGTTCTTTTGTAATGTTTGTCATTTTGATATCATTTACGCCGATAATGTTTATGCTTCCCGCCTGAACGGAGGCGTTTTCCACCGGTGTAATTCCCGCTTTAACCCACAAATCGGTATTTTTTAAAGTGCCGTGGTAATATTCGTGATTGCCAAAAACCGCATATTTGCCCCGTGGAGCTTTAAGGCTTTTTAATATTTCTATATATTGCTCGGGTTTAAGGTTGGGCTCTTCTATCAAATCGCCCGTAAAGACTATGATATCGGGTTCAAGGTCATTTATTCTGCGGGCAAGTTTTGCAAATCTCTGCGGGTCAACGCCGTAGCCAAGATGACTGTCGGAAACCTGAACTATTTTTATTTCGTTTCCGTTTGAATAGGGGTTTTCTATGTCAATTTTGGTAAGCGAAGGCGCGCGCGCCGCCGTCATAAGGCTTAAAGCGGCAAGCATAAAGCTTAAAATGCCCGCCCAAAGGCCCAGATTTTCCGGAGTGCGGTAACCGAAAGCGTTTGCCGCAACCTGCAGCAGCATCAGGGCTGTGCATACGCAGAACCAAATGAACATTACGCCAAGCCAAACGTACATTACTTTTACAAATACCGCGCCGGAGCCGTTTTGCCCGACGCGCGTCCATACGACTGCGGCCATAAACAGTACTGTAAACGCAACAGGCAGGACGGAAGTAAAAACACCGTGTTCCAAAGAAGAGGTGTTTGTTACCGTCCAGAGCAGCGCCGTGTATTGCATTGCAAGCAATATTGCCGCAAATATTATAATGAACATTAAAGTTATCGCAAAAAATTTATTTTTTAGTTTCAAATATTCCACGCTTCTTATTTTTGGTTACGTTATCGCAGGTAAAAAGTTTGCCGTTCATCGCAACGTAAACTCCGCAGGGCAGAGCCTGCGCAAAAGAAAGAGCGCTTGCCAGATTAAAAATTCCGTCCGAGGCGCCGAATTTATACGGTATCATTGCGCCGGTAAGAACTATCGTTTTGCCTTTTACGCATTTGCCAAGATATCTGGCTGTAAGTTCCATTGTGTCTGTTCCGTGCGTTATGACGATACATTTTTCTTTAACTTTTTGGCAGGCTTTTGCTATGTCGCATCTGTCCTGTTCCGTCATAAAAAGGCTGTCTTTAAGCATAATCGGCGTTATTTTGAGGGGGAGTTTGCAGCGTCCCAGATTTAAAACGTCTTTAATATGAGTTTTTGTAAAGTAAAGCTCTCCGGTAAGTTCGTTATATTCTTTGTCGAACGTGCCGCCTGTTGCTATTATCCTGACCGGCATTTAAGCTCCTTGCGGTAAAAGCGCCGCCAAATCCTTAAATACTAAATTCATTTAATAATAAGTATAATATATTTATAAGAACAATTAAGAGGTTTTTTGACTATGACAATCAGAGTAAGATTTGCTCCCTCGCCCACGGGATATCTCCATATCGGCGGACTGAGGACTGCGCTTTTCAATTATCTTTTTGCTAAAAAAGAAGGCGGCACTTTTCTTTTAAGAATAGAAGATACCGACGAAGAAAGATCAACAGAAGCATCTACCAAAGCTATTTTTGAAGGCCTCCAGTGGGCCGGTCTTAAATGGGACGAAGGCCCTATGGCCGACGGCACCGAAATCGGTGAATTCCCTCCGTATTATCAGGCAAAACGCGCCGATATGGGCGTATATAAAAAATATATTGACCAGCTTTTGGCCGAAGGCAAAGCTTATAAATGTTATTGCACAACCGAAGACCTTGAAGAAATGCGCAAAGAGGCCCTGGCCAATCACCTTCCTCCGCGCTACCCCGGCAAATGCCGCAATCTTACCAAAGAGCAGCAGGCCGAGCTTGAAGCTCAGGGCAAAAAATACGTTATACGTTTTAAAATGCCCAGAGAAGGCGAAACTGTTTTTAACGATTTAATTCGCGGCGAAGTCCGCTTTGCCAATAAAGACTTATACGATTTGGTTATACAAAAAACCAGCGGATATCCCACGTATAACTTTGCCTGCGTCATAGACGACCATCTTATGGGCATGACGCACGTTATCCGCGGCGACGACCATATTTCCAACACTCCATGCCAGATAAGAATGTATGAAGCTCTCGGCTGGAAAGCCCCGATTATGGCGCATCTTTCCATGATTCACGGGCCCGACGGCACAAAGCTTTCCAAACGCCACGGGGATACCAGCGTTTTGGAATATAAAAAGCAGGGCTTTTTGCCTCAGGCGCTTATCAACTATCTGGCCCTTTTGGGTTGGAGCACGGTTGATTCGCAGCAGCTTTTTGCCCCCGGCGAACTTGAAAAGAAATTTGATATTAAGGGCTGCCAGAAAAACCCCGCCGTTTTTGATACCGTCAAACTTATGTGGATGAACGGCGATTATATCAGGCAGTTAAGCGCAGAGCAGCTTTATAAAGAAGCCAAGCCGTTTTTGGCCGAAGCGGGCGTTGCGCAGGGCGCGGACGAAGAATACGTAAAGAAAATTGTCGCGCTTGAGCAGGAAAAATATAAAACTTTAAAAGAAATACCTAATCTTATCAGCTTCTTCTTTACCGACGATATAAAATACGATGATGAAGCGATAGAAAAAGTGTTCAAAACCGATACCGCCAAAAAAGCTTTAGAGCTTATGGCCGAAAAGTTTGCCGCATTGCAGGACTTTACGGAGAAATCCATAGAAGACTGCGCCAGAGCCGCGGCAAAAGAAAACGGACTTAAGGCAGGGCAGATTTTCCACCCTGTCCGCGTTGCGGTTTCGGGCAGAACAAACGGCCCCACGCTGTTCAAGATGCTTGAATACATGGGTAAAGATATGGTATTAAAGAGAATTAAGACGGCTTTATCTTTTTGCCGTCCGTAAAGGAGCGCAATGAGGTATTGGTATCTCAAAGGCGGCGACGTTGCAGGTCCGCTTTCCGCGGAACAGGTTTCGCGGGACGAGGAATTTTCGGAGGATATGCTTGTCTGCCCCGAACCTAACAGCGCCGACCAGGCATTCTGGAAAACTCCGGATAAATATCCGCAGGACTTTGGCCCTTATTTAGGCAAAGCCGCGGGTGATCCGTCTTTAAACCGGAATGTTACAACGGAAGAAGAAGCGGCTGCCGTTTCTGCCGCCGCGCCGGAAGAAAATAAGGCGCAGTCCGTTTTTGAAGTTGTGGAAAACCAAAAACCTCTTGAAACCTTTAAAGAAGAAGATTTTACTTTTGCCGGCAGGAACGCTTCAAAACCTGCTCCCGCGCCGGCAAAGGTTAATAAACAAACCCCTGACGAAGGCACAATTTTTAAACCGCGCGCAGGCAGCGGCGCAGTTGTTATGAAATCTTTATCGCCCGCTCCGCAGGAAGCTGCCGCGGAAGCGCCTCAGCAGGAAGAAGCGCAGCAGACGCAAAAGGAAGTTTCTCCGATAGAAACATTTACGGAGGGCAGCGGAGTTGTGCGCATCAGCCAAAACGGCGAGAGCGTGCCCAGGCACAATCAGCCCCAAACCCAACAAAAAGAAAAATCATTTTTTGCTTCTATGGAAGAAGAACAATCTTTTTCGGAAGAAGCGGGAAATGCAGATCAGGAACCTTTCCCTTTCGGGCAGGAAATTACAACGGCCTCAGTCAGCGAGCTTATAACCGATGACGGCGCGGCTAAGCAAAATCAGCCTGCGGCAAAAAAAGAAGAGCCGCTGATTCCCGCCCCCAGAGTGGCCGAAGCCATAATGCCGACAACAAACGGCAAAATAATAAGTTCTTCAGACGGCAGACTTGAGCAGAAAAGGCCTAAAAATAACATAATTTATCTTTTGGTAATTTCAATGTTTGTGTTTACGGCGGTTGCTCTTTTTATGACGTCATTCGGCGAAAATAAACCCAAACAGAAACAACAGCCTAAAGATATTGCCGCTTCAGAACAAACCAAAGACGCAAGCCCGTCGGCAGAACCAGCTTTGCAGGGCATAAAAGAAGGCGTTGCTTCGCCCGATGCTACGGCGGCTGTGAGCACGCCAGATATCGGCCATGAAAACGGAGATATAGTCCAGCAGGACAGCGAAGCCGATAAAACCAAAGCCCAGGACATTGTAAAAAAATACCTTTTGGACGAAAGACGCGGAACAATTGCGGACTTCTTCAATAAAAATTACGCAAAAGCAGGCTATGAAGTTAAATGGTCCGTAAATTCTTTGTACCGCAACATTTACGTGGTTGATTTTACGGCTTCAAAAGTTCGTGCGGAGCCTATAGTTTATATGTTTAAAGTAGATGTTAAAAAGGGTGTAGTAACCAGCGGGCTTAACAGCATAAGCATGGATTTAATCGGTCTTAAATAGGAGCTTACCATGATACAGATGGACGAATTGTTTCAACTGATGAAAGACAAAGGCGCTTCGGACTTGCACCTTACGGTGGGCGTTCCTCCCGTCCTGCGTATAGACGGCAATTTGTTTGCTACTCCGTTTGAGGTTCTTACTCCGGAAAAAACACAATCGCTTGTTTATTCCATAATGACCGACGAGCAAAAACAAAGATTTGAAAATACCAACGAACTGGATTTTGCTTTCTCCCTTAAAAATTTGGGCCGCATGAGAGTCAACGTTTTCAGAGAGCGCGGTTCTGTCTGCGTGGCAATAAGAGCAATACCTTTTGAATTTAAAACTTTCCGCGAGCTCGGTTTGCCCCTTGCGGTTGATAACCTTATGCACCTCAACAAAGGCCTTGTTTTGGTAACGGGCCCCACAGGTTCCGGAAAATCAACCACTTTGGCCAGTATGATTAACTTCCTTAACGAAAATTACGGCTATCATATAATCACGGTTGAAGACCCTATAGAATTTATACACGAGCACAAAAGAAGCATCATAAATCAACGTGAAGTCGGTGAAGATACTAAGGATTTTGCTTCTGCCTTAAGATATGTCTTAAGACAGGACCCGGACGTAATTCTGATAGGTGAAATCCGCGACCTTGAAACAACTCAACAGGCGCTTAACGCGGCTGAAACAGGGCACCTTGTCCTTGCCACTTTGCACACAAGCGACGCTATGCAGACCATAAACCGTATTATTGATATGTATCCTCCAAGCCAGCAGGAACAGGCAAGAGCGCAGCTTTCATTCGTTTTGGAAGCCGTAATATCGCAACAGCTTTTGCAGACGGTCAGCGGCAAGGGCCGCGTGCTTTGCCCTGAAGTTCTTTTGGCAACCCCAGCCGCGCGTTCTTTGATAAGGGACAGAAAAACCGAACAACTTGTGCACGTTATGCAGACCAACCAGAAAGCTGGAATGATGACGATGAACCAGAGCCTTGGCGATTTATATCTTGCCAATAAAATCACTTATCAGGAAGCCGTATTCCACTCCAGCGACGTCAACGACCTTAAGACTTACCTTGACCAACGTTTGAGCATGAAATAAATTTCAAGCCCCGTTTTTAAAAGTGGGGCTTTTTTGTGCCCGAAAATTTTATAGTGGTTTTCCTTTATTTATTTCTTTATGAGAAATGAAAAGCAAAGAACTTTATTTAATTTCTTTATTGGACAATAAGTAAAAACGGCAACAACACTTTTATTTATTTCATTATTGAACGGCAAGTAAAAAAACTACATTTATTTCATTATTGAATGGCAAGAGAGCAAGACAAACAACTTACCTATTTATTTCTCTATTGAACTGCATTTTAAAAAACTACATTTATTTCTTTATCGCACAACGTGTAAAAACTACTTTAAAATATTCTCTTTTTTGCGGAAGAAGTTTTTGCCTCATATGCGCCCGTAATCGTTATTTTTAAGAGCGGGCGGCAACTCGCAAAAACCGACAAAAGCTTATTGAAAACAACCTGTCGGTTCTTGCTCAAACAAGACTGCCCTATAACCTCTTAAAAATGACAATTACGAAGGCGGCACGAACTCGGCAAGAAACTTCTTGCCGCGGAGGTTTTACGGCAAGGGTAGAATACAACAACAAAGTGCAATACGGCAAAGGCATAACAAAGCAAAGGCATAAGAAGCGCGGGGGGTAACTTTATTGATTCCTTATGTCAAAGCAGATGAACTTTATTGATATTACTAAAGAAAAGTTACATAAAAAATCCCCCTGTTTTTTGCAGGGGGATTTTTACATTGCGTTTATTATTTCTTATTTAAAACCATTTCTTTGACCGCGCCTACTGCACCGAGTATGCTGCTTGCTTCATAAGGCATATAAACAAGTTTGTTGTCTTTGCCTTCGGTCATATTTTGAAGTGCCTCAATATATCTTACGGAAATCAGATAATTTGCCGGGTTGGCAAATTCTTTTATGTTTTCCGTTATGGCTTTTACCGCCTGCGCTTCAGCTTCCGCCACTTTTATTCTGGCTTCCGCGGTACCTTCGGCTTCAAGAATTCTGGATCTCTTTTCGCCTTCTGCTTTGTTTATCTGCGCTTCTTTCTGACCTTCGGCTTCAAGAATTTTAGAGCGTTTTTGTCCTTCGGCTTCCAAAATTACGGCGCGGCGTTCGCGTTCTGCTCTCATTTGCTTTTCCATTGCTTCTTTAATGGCAGGAGGGGGAGTTATATCCTGCAATTCAACGCGGTTAACTTTTACACCCCACTTATTTGAAGCTTCGTCCAAAATTGCTCTGAGTTTTGCGTTTATTGTTTCGCGCGAAATCAATGTTTGGTCCAGTTCCAACTCGCCGATTACGTTTCTCAGCGTGGTCTGTGTAAGCTTTTCTATTGCAAGCGGCAGGCTGGCAACTTCGTAAACGGCTTTAAGCGGATCCGTGATTTGGAAATATATCAAAGCATTTATCTGTATCCCGACGTTATCTTTTGTAATAACGTCTTGGCGCGGGAAGTCATAAACTGTTTCTCTTAAGTCTATGTGCTCCTGCATTTGGACATAAGATATTTCCCTGCCTGCTATATCTTTTGTGGCTTTCCACTCTATAGGACGCGGCTTATCAAGCCAGGGTATTATAAAGTTAGGTCCGGAAGTTAAAGTTTTGTTATAACGTCCCAGCCTTTCCACGACTACTACTTCTGCTTGTTTTACTATTTTTAGTCCTGCTATAAAAAATATTACGGCCAAAATGACAAGCGTTATAAATAAAGTTTGCATTTTATTCTCCTTTTTTAACCGTCAGTGTTACCCCTTCAAGCTTCATCACAACCACTGCATCGCCCTGTTTTAAAGGTTCGTCGCAATGCACATTCCACAAATCTCCGTCAATTTTGACTGTGCCTTTTTTTGCGTCTTCAGGTTTTACCTCAAAAATCTTCGCTTTTCTGCCGATGATTGCGTCAACATTTGTCTTAACATGCTCCGCGCCTTTGTTAAGATATTTAAGGAATATCGGCCTGATTGCAAAAAGCAGCACAAATATTGCCGTTGCGCCTATGCCGAGCTGCCAATAAACGTTGAGGCCCAAAGAAGAGCTTATGCCCGATATAAAACAGGCAATTCCGAAGCAGGCCAGAGAAAAATCATTTGTAAAAATTTCACCGATAAGCAAGATTACGCCTAAGATAAACCAATATGTAGCGGACATCAAATACCTCCGTTTTTGGGTTTTTGCTAATTGATTGTATAATAAAAAGCAGAGGGTGTAAATAAAAAATACGCTTGCCGCGTCCAAATAAAGAATGAAATTTTTTGCGTTTTTTGCCGAGGGTTTACGCCGCCTAAACTATGCTATAATTATTTTGTATATTATTTTTTATATTATTCCGTGGACGGAGGAAATAATGTTTTTTCATAAGAAATCGGTTGCGGCAGCAGCCGTTCTGGTTTTTTTCGCCGGGCAGATGTCATTTGCTTCTCCCCTGACGTCGGCTTTGCAGAGGGACGCAAGCCGTTTCAAAAATATACAGCGCGCCGGAACGGAAGAGCAGCAGGTTCAGCTTTCCGCCTCTGCCGTCGTCGGGCTTACAAGATTTAACGAAAAAACAAATTCCTCTTATACCGTAAGGGTTAACTCAGCCACGGGTACCCCGCGCTCTATGGTTGACGGCAATAATTTTAAAGTCGGCAAAACCGATTCCAATGCGCTTTCTTTTATCAAAAGTTACAAAGATTTGCTCGGCGTTGACGCAAGCCAGCTTAAGCTTGCTTTAAAAAGACAGTCTGCCGCGGGATATCACTTCTATTTTGAACAATATTACAAAAACCTCAAAGTTGAAAATGCTTACGTTAAGGTAAACACGGATAAAGACGGCAACCTTATAGATTACCAATCAACGTATATTAAAGATTTAAGTTTGGATATTACACCTTCAAAGAGCGCAAAAGAAGCTTCTTCGGTTGCGGCGGGCGATTGTTCGGGCTCGGCCGAAAGCGCTGAACTTGTAATTTATTCTTATACTGACGGCACTGCTGTTTTGGCTTGGAAAGTCAAAGTTAAAGGCGGGTCTTCAGAACCCGGCAAATGGATTTATTATGTTAATGCTTCCGACGGCAACCTTATCAACAGAATAAGCACGGTAATGTCTGCCGTGCAGACTTTTGACGCAAGCCTTAACCCTGTTTACCCGGGCTTCAGCGGCGCTTCAAAGGTTACTGTTCCTCTCAGCGATTTAAACGTTTATTATTTCTCTTCCGGCAGCACGGTTGCCAAAGCCGTTACGAATGTTTCGGGCCAGACTGGCGACTTAACAAGAAGCGGCCGCATTTTTACTTCTTTTGACGGGCCTTATTTCACGGTTACGGACCAAAGACAGCTTGATACTTCTTCAATGACGGGTTATTACGTTGAAAAGGGCCTTGATACATCGTCCCTTGAAGAACCTTTAAGTATATCTTGGACTTCTTTCAATAAACCTTCCGGCACGCCGACACCTGTTTACGATGCCTGCGCAAGCGGGCAGTATCCTTTGTTTGCTTCCCCCAAAATAGACAATTTATCCGTAGGTTATATGGATAATTACGGAATAATTTCCGATAAGGCTTTCCTTGAAATTACAAACCCTGCTGATTCCGATAAAATTTTGGGCGCTTTCATCGGGCAGACAAGCACATCTTTCTACGGTCCGCTGATACCGACGGCATCTGTTTCACAGACTATGAACACGGCTATAGTTCCTTCGGGCGCAAGCGGAACATATTCAATAAGTACTTTGGCAAAACTTTGCGCACCTTATGCTTTTTCTTCAGGGTATTCCCAGCGCAGCACGCACATGGTTACCGACCAGGCCAACAATACTATTGCAGCCAACGTGTTCTATAACTTAAACGCAATGAGAAGATTTTTTAAATCTTTGGACAGCGGCGGCTATATAAATCTTGATAAACATATCCCCGTTATGGTCAACGCTTACGGATTGCCTTACGATTCAAGCAGCAGCGGAATGCTGAACTCTTTTTATGATACTGACCAAAAATTGATTATGTTCGGACAGGGTCTGCGTAACCCAGACGAAAGCGGCAGCTTTTATAATTTCGCGATGGAAAGCCCTATTGTCCGCCACGAATACGTTCACGCGGTTATGGACAGCATCTGGCCCGCATTGTATTTTGACGAAGGCGCCGCAATATCTGAAGCCGTAGCAGACTATTTTGCTCTTTCTTCAATCACCGACGGTTCGGGTAACCCTTATACTTCTAAAATAGGTGCGTGGGTCAGCATAAGCTCTTCAACAGGCGGGGAAGGTATCGTCAGAGATTTAAGCGGTACGGATACTTTTGACGCCTCAACATGGGCTTCAAACGCAATATACGGACAGCATAAAAACAGTTTGGTTTTGAGCCAGGCTCTTTGGAGTTTAAGAACCGCCTCCGCCAGCAAGGCTTATGCCGATAAACTTGTGTGGGGCTCTTTGATGTTCTTCCCTAACTCTTTGCTTGAATTCATGGACGCCATGGTTGCCACCGCAAAGGCAATGTCTTCAACCTGGGGCGTTGATTTATCTTCAAACGTAGAAGCGGCTTTTGACGCACACAATATAAAATATTCCTCCGTGGTTACTCTTAACGGAGACGTTTACGAGCCTAACAACGGCACGGGCAGCGCGGCTGATTTGAGCTTGAATACAATTACCAAAAAGCAGCTGAGCGCCATGATAAATCCCGCAAGCGATATAGATTTTTATTCCGTTTCTTTGCCAGCGGGCAATTTTGAGGCAACCTTGTATCTGCCGCAGGTTGAAAATATGTCCCCCGCAAGATATTATGCTTTCGGTATGTTCCTTTTGGACGCAAACCTTAAAACTGTCGTTGATATAGTTTCGCCTTCGCTTTCCGGCGGGCAATCTGATATTGCTACTCCGGACCAAAGCGTAACCCTCAAATATACGGTTCCCGCTTTGCTTTCCGGTAATACGGGTCGTTATATTTTGTGCGTTTTCAAAACGGATCAGGCATATTACCCTTCAACCGTAACAAACACTACAGGTGCTTATAAATTGGCTTTCAAGTTCGCTTCGGGCAGCAACGTCGGCGCGGTGCCGACTTCCGTGAGCAATTTTGCAAACGGAGTTACGATGTCATTGAGCGTTCCTTATGTTACGGGCGATCAGGTAAGCGGTACTTTAAGCAGCGTTGCCCCTGAACTTGCAGATTGGGAACCAGATAAAGTTGAATCTTTATACGAAGTCCGCGCGCTGGACGAAAATTTGACCCCCATAAGCGGCGCGGATACTTTGACGGGAACATATCTTACGCTTGATTCCACGCCGACTTACGATGCAAGCAATAAGATAATCAACGCAACGGTTAAATTCGGCGGAAGCTTTGCCGATTTGGGCTATAACACAATTTATTTGCAGGTTCTGGGCAAACTCAGAACCAACGTTTCGGGCACAAGCACGGATTACCGCACGCAGTACGGCATAGTTTCTTTGGGTATATCAAACCCGATAAGAAACAGTGTTACAAGCGGAAAGCAGATTTACATTAAAAATGCTGTTTTTAACCCCGAAGACGGCACAAAAGCCAAAATAACGCTTGCGCCGAGTTCGTCGGGCAAAATTAAAGTTCAGATTTTTACCGTTGACGGGCTTTTGGTAAAAACGCTTAAAGACGACGATATTTCCGCCTCAATGCCTGACGTTTTGGAATGGGACGGAACGAACCAGTCGGGCAACACGGTTGCCAGCGGGCTTTACCTGCTGCGCATTGACGGCGCGGGTATTGATAAACAGGTTAAAAAACTTGTGGTGGTGAAATAATATGAAAAATATAAAAACTTTACTTCTCACCTCATTGATTCTTTCCTGTTCTGCGGCGGTTTTTGCGGCTGACGGCGGCGTAACTGCTCTGCCTTTTCTTAAGGCCGATATGGGCGCAAGATATTATGGTATGGCGGGCGCGGGTGCAGCTTTTGCCGATGATGTAACGGGGGCAACTTTTTATAA
>Ga0183101_1001520_pt1 | contig 21084 bp, 27 predicted proteins | sample Biomet3_FD_127790 | JGI IMG/M metagenome (GOLD analysis project Ga0183101, IMG submission 127790) | Microbial communities from bioreactor (seeded with sewage sludge) at LBNL, California, USA - Biofuel metagenome 3 | ecosystem: Engineered > Bioreactor > Anaerobic > Unclassified ...
ATGTATTTTTATACATAATTATAAAATTTATAATACAATAAAGGAGAATTGATATGAAATATTACTCACTTTTAGCAATTGTCTTATACTTAGTTATTTTACTTGCAATAGGATATCATTCCTATAGAAAAACCAAAGATATTTCAGATTACATGATTGGAAGCAGAAATTTAGGCCCTATGGTCACAGCCTTATCTGCAGGTGCCAGTGATATGAGTGGATGGATGCTTATGGGACTTCCTGGAGCTGTGTACGCTACAGGTATTTCTAGTATGTGGATTGGTGTGGGATTAACTATAGGAGCTTATTTTAATTATCGACTTTTAGCTTCAAGATTTAGAATCTATACGGAAGTTGCTAGTGATTCTTTAACTATTCCAGACTATCTTGAAAATCGATTTAAAGATAACTCTAAAATGCTAAGGCTTGTATCCGGTATGATAATACTTGTTTTCTTTACTTTATATGTTTCCTCTGGTATTGTAGCTGGCGGAAAATTATTTAGGGACTTATTGGGATTTTCATATACCTCTGGTGTAGTAGTTACATTAGCTATAGTTGTAATATATACCTACTTTGGAGGATTTTTAGCTGTAACTCTCACAGATTTCTTTCAAGGCAGCCTTATGTTTGTTGTATTAGTTATGGTGCCTATCGTAGCATATGTAAATATAGGCGTAGATCCTGGTACTTTTGTAGCTAAGGTAAAACATATTGATCCTGCATTGTTTGATATCCTTAGAGGAACAAGTTTAGCTACAATTCTTGGATTTTTAGCCTGGGGACTTGGTTACTTCGGACAACCTCATATTATAGTTCGTTTTATGGCTATTAAATCTGCAAAGGAACTAAAATCAGCAAGAAGAATAGGTATAGGATGGATGGTTATTGGACTTTTAGGAGCTATGGCAAGTGGACTTATAGGTCTTGTATATTTTACATCTACTAATCAGCCTCTAAAAGATCCGGAACTAGTTTTTCTTCGTCTAGGAGACATACTATTCCATCCTTTTATCACTGGTATAATACTTTCAGCAGTACTTGCTGCCATTATGAGTACTATTTCTTCTCAACTTTTAGTTTGTTCAAGCTCTATAACAAAGGATTTTTATCTTACATTCCTTAATAAAGAAGCATCAGAAAAGACCCAAATGTTTATAGGAAGACTATCCGTGCTTATAGTTGCTGCTTTCGCCGTAATATTTGCATATGTACCAAATAAGACTATTCTTAATATAGTGGGGCAAGCATGGGCTGGATTTGGTTCTGCTTTTGGACCACTGATTCTAATAAGTCTTTACTGGAAGAGAATGACTAAGTGGGGTGCATTATCAGGTATGGTTGTAGGTGGTTTAACAGTCATTATATGGATTATTTCTGGACTATCCTCTTATTTATATGAAATGATTCCAGGTTTTGCTCTATCACTTATAGCTGTTATAGTTGTAAGCCTTTTAACAGAAAAACCTGATGAATCAGTAATCCGTGAATTTAAGATTATGGAAGACAATTTAATGAACTAATAAAAGCACCCCAGGAGAAATCAATCTTTGATTTCCTCTGGGGTGTTTTTGTTATATTCATCTATTGTATTTAAAACTAAATAAGTCCATAATTATTTCACATTTACAAATAATAAGAATGCTATAATGAACTTGTCAAAAGGGAAGGTGATAATATGGATAAAAGTATTTTGATAGCAGATGATAATATTGAAATCATCAAAATCCTCAAACCCTATATTGAAAAAGAAGGTTTTAGTATTATTACTGCTTTAAATGGAAGAGATGCATTAGATAAATTTAAAACCTATAACCCTCAACTTATTTTACTGGATATTATGATGCCAATACTGGATGGGATGGAAGTATGTAAATTAATTAGACAACAATCAAATACTCCAATAATAATGATTACCGCCAAAAGTGAAGATGCTGATAAAATATTATCCTTAGATAATGGTGCAGATGACTATATTGTAAAACCTTTTAGTCCTGGTGAAGTAGTTGCTAGAATAAAAGCAGTTCTTCGTAGAATACAACCTTCAGAAAAAGCTTTACCTACTATAGTAAAATATCCTCCCCTTGAAATAGACATAAATAATTACTCCGTTAAGCTAGAAAACAAATTTGTTAATTTAACTAAAAAAGAAATTGAAGTATTGTGGCTCCTTTCTAGCTCACCTAATACAGTTTTCTCAAGGGATGCTCTATTAGATAACATCTGGGGTGTAGACTATTTTGGAGATCCTAGAACTGTTGATACACATATTAAAAGAATAAGAGCAAAACTTAAGTTAAAGGTCGAATATTATTGGGATATTAAAACTATTTGGGGATTGGGCTATAAATTTGAGGTGAAGGATGTTTAAGAAAAGTATTACTTTAAAACTCACTTTTGGTTTCTTAACTATAGTTGTAATTTCAACACTTTTGATTGGTATCATTGCTTTGAGTATATTTAAAAATAATATATATGAAGTTAAAAGAACCAATATGAAAAAATATGCTCATGAGATTTCAGAGATTGTATCTCCCCTACTTCAGAAAAAAGCTACTACAGAAGATACCAAGAATATTTTAAATATTATAGGTTCCTTACCAAATGCAAAGCTATGGATAGTTGACTCAGAAAAAAAACTCTTAGCTATCTCTAAAAACGAAAATAGTATGTTTATTACCATTGATAATTCAGCTGTAAAAGAAATCTATAATCCACTTATAATCAATGGATTAAAAGGTATTGAAAGCTCCAATGAATTGTTAAACCCATATTATGAAGAAGAAATGATGACAATTTTAGTACCTATTAAGGACAGCACTAGTAACGTAATTGGAGTTGTACTTTTACATTCCTCTGTTGCTGATCTTTCAAATTCTATGGATAACTTCTTTTTATATTTAATTTTAGCTCTTATTGGTGAAGTATTTATTGCTGGCTTTATGGGTTATTATTTTTCTAAAAGCATATCAAAACCAATAAAAAAAATAAACTCTTCAGCACTTGAAATGGCAAGAGGTAACTATGGCATTAAAACAGATGTTTATCTTAAAGATGAAGTTGGTGAACTAGCCTCCACCTTTGACTTAATGTCACTAAAGCTTAAACATACAATTAGTAAGCTTATTGAGGAGAAAACAAAGCTTAGTAATATTATAACCAGCATGGGTGATGGTATTATTGCTTTAGATACTAATCTTGAAATAATAAATATTAATGGTTCTGCTGCAAGGCTTTTATCCTGTGAACTAAGTGTAGTAAATATCGATATTAAAACAATTCTAAAAGATTTGGATTTGGAAAGCTTTATAAAAACCTCTATGACTGATAACAAAAAGGAAGGTATATCAAAAAAACTTCACAATAAAATACTTAATTTTTCCTTATCACCAATTAGTATAGATTCAGATAAGGTTATAGGTATGGTAATTCTCATACAGGATATAAGTGAAAAAGAAGCTTTAGAACAAATGAGAAAGGATTTTGTGTCAAATGTATCTCATGAATTTAGAACACCACTTACAATAATGAAAGGAAACCTAGAGTCTATAATTGATGGTATGATTTCTCCCTCAGAGATTCCTGAAAGCTGTGTAACACTCTTAAAGGAAACCAATCGACTTGAAAGAATGGTACGAGATTTACTAGAGCTTAGTAAATTAGAATCTGGTAAAGCTCCGGCTAATTTTTCTAAACTTGATACAAATTCACTTATTAAGGATATGTCTAGAACTATTAAGCCTTTAATTATGAATAAAAATATGGAATTAGTTCTTGATTTAGATAGTAATCTGCCACCTTTATTTAGCGACTATGATAAGTTAAAACAGCTATTTCTAATATTCTTAGATAATGCTATTAAGTTTTCATCTTTTAACAGTGAAATCATAATTAAATCAACTCTAGATAATGATTCTATCCTCATTCTCATCAGCGATAAAGGCGTTGGTATAGATTCATGTAATATTGAACATTTAGGTGAAAGATTTTATAAAGAAGATAGATCAAGAAGTTCATCAAAGAGCGGTACAGGTTTAGGAATTTCCATAGCTAAAAAGCTAATTGAATTATTACAGGGTGACTTTTCTATTGATAGTAAATTAAACAAAGGAACAACTATAAAAATCCATATACCAATTATGAAAAATTTAGCCTGACTAACTTGCCGTAAGCCTCCCTCTTCTTCAAAGGGGAGCCTACCGCCAAGTAAGTCATGCATTCGCAGCTCTAAAACTCAGATAGGTAAAATGATTCCCATCTGAATTAAGAGCTAGCTTCAAAGGAGTGAAACTATGAGACACGGTTACCACTTAGGACTAGGTTTCTATAGCCCCTATATTATGACTATAACAGTACTTGTAATCGCCCTAATTATTTACTTAGGATCAAAACATAAAGCAGCTCCACCTAACAGATATTTTATTAAAGTTTTAGACAGTTTAAAAGAAAAATATGCTGAAGGATTTATTACTTACGATGACTACGTTAAACGTAAAGTTGTTATTGAAGAATATGAATACTTAAATCCATATTCTTTAATACTTCTTGAAAGATATGCTAGATGTGAAATAGATACTACAGAATTATTCAAGTTTAAAGAAATTATTGAAAATGAAAATATCGATACTTCAACCCGTGAAAATTTATCAAAAGGAGTAAATAATGATTATGAAAAATAAACTAGTTAAAAGCATTCGCTATATAATATTAGCAACTGTTCTTATTTTTGTTACTATCCAGTCCTATTTGCACATTGCTATTGGTGGTAAAGAATATGCCTCGATTCATGGCTTATGTCCATACGGTGCATTAGAATCCTTATATAACATAATTTTCAGCGGCACCTTTATACAAAAGATTTTCTCTGGTACCTTCATCCTGCTGGGACTAACATTAATCCTTGCACTTATCTTTAGAAGAAGTTTCTGCGGTCTAATTTGCCCCTTTGGAACCATTCAAGAACTTTTGGGCAAACTTGGCAAAAAGCTTTTTAAGAAAAGATATGAGTTACCAAAGAAATTAGACAACCCTCTAAGATATTTAAAATATGTTATTCTCTTTGTAACTTTATTCTATGGATGGAAAACTGCAGGATTATGGATGTCTCCTTATGATCCATGGGTAGCTTATGGGCATATGAGTGAAGGACCATCTGCTCTTATGGAAGAATTTCCAGTTGGATCTATACTTCTGCTAGTTACTATCGTTGGGTCAATGTTATATGATAGATTCTTTTGTAAATATCTTTGCCCTATGGGTGCCTTTTATGGAATATTATCAAAAATAAGCCCAGGTAAACTTACTAGAGACGAAAATACCTGTTTAAATTGTGGACTATGCAATAAAAATTGCCCTGCTAACATTAAAGTTTCTGAGAGCACAATAATTAAATCTGCTGAATGTATTAATTGCCAAAGCTGTATATTATCTTGTCCAAATAAGGATACCCTTACATTTAAACTATTTGGTAAAGGAATAGCTCCTTTAGCGACAATAATTATTGTAGTTTCAATATTTTTCGGCGGCATTGCAGTTGCTAAAATAGCTAATGTATATCAAACAACTCCGGCACCAGTAACTTCCTCCACTACTCTTAATCCAGAAGAAATTAAAGGGTATATGACCATCCAAGATGCTGCCACCGCTTTAAAAATGGATATAGGTGAATTATATAAAAAGTTAAATATACCTACTACAGTACCAAAGGAAACTAAATTAAAAGATGTTAAAAACTTTGTACCAGGGTTTGAAGTTGAAACAGCAAGAGAAAGTTTAAAATAGAAGATTTTTGAAAGGAACTATATGCTATGAAGAATTCAAAATTAAGCGTTATTCTATCATTTTTTAGTACTGTCACAATAATTGTTGCTTTATCCTTCTTTATTTCACAGCGTTTTGCGGGACATACAGAAAAACTGTATGTCCCTAAACAAATTATAGTAAGTGAAGATATGACTATAGCAACTATCGCTAATAAAAACAATCAGAAAGAAGAACTAATTCAAAATGCTTTAAAAATAAAGGACAACAATGATAAAGAAAAAACATTGAAAGAACTTGGTATTAGTGAAAAGGATGCTAGTTCAAAAATACAACAAACCTTAAACTTTAAGGCGGAGGAAGCTTCTAAAAATGTAGTGTTAATCGTGGGAAAATTTGTTCTATGGGCAGTATTTATGACAGTTGCTTTTCTTTTACTGAGAAAAAATAAAATGTCCCCTTCTTTGAGTAAATACATACTTTTATGTTCAACCCTGATTTTTGGCGTAATATTAGGTCCTGAGCCAAATTCAATGTCAACAGTTAAAGATATGGTAAGTAATTTTGCAATAAAAGGAGTTCTGTTTCCACCTAGAATCATTGCTCTTCTAGTTTTTTTAGGAATTGTGTTTGCTGCAAACAAGCTTATTTGCGGGTGGGTATGTCAGCTTGGTACTCTCGAGGATTTCATTTTCCGCCTAAATAGAGATTCTAAAGACAGAGAAGGAATATTTAGACAATATAAAATTCCATTTTATATTTCTAACACAATACGAATTGTATTTTTCATTCTATTTACTTTGATTGCTTTTGTGTGTTCCTTTGATATTATTGAAGCCATCAATCCTTTTGTAGTATTTAAACCAGCAGCGCTAACATCAATAGGTATTGCTTTTATATCTATCCTTCTAATAAGCAGCCTTTTTATTTACAGACCTTGGTGTCACCTGTTCTGTCCATTTGGCCTTATAGGATGGATTGTTGAAAAATTCAGCAGGTATAGAATTAAAGTTAACCCTACCACATGTATAAACTGCAAGGAATGTGTAACAGCCTGTCCTTCCGATGCAATGAAAAGCATATTAAAGAAAGATAAAGTAAAACCAGATTGCTTCTCCTGTGGAACCTGTATTAATGTATGTCCTACAAAATCCATTACTTTTGATAAATAAATAAAAATCTCATATTATACTAATTCTACACAGAATCCTAAAATCCTTTTTGAATTAAAAAAAGCCCTATCGGGCTAAAAATTTAGAAGGCAGGTCTCCTGACTCACGGCTCTTCCTCCTTCTTTCCTCCTTCTTTCCTCCTAGATAAATCCAGTGGATACAAAACTTGTCACCGTATACAGTAGCGGGGGCTGCAATGGGTTTGCACCATTTCCCCTTTTAATTATTAAATAAACCTAATATTCCGAATATTTCTTTTTATAATCAAATTATATAATAATTTTCAAATAATATCAACTTATTTTCTTAATCTTCAAAGCATATTTACGTCAAGTTTTCTCCATTACACCAGCGTCCACAAAATCCAGCTTTTTTACTACACATCACTCTTTGGGAGCCACAATTAGGACAAGTTAATTTATCCTGCTCATAATTTATTTCATAAACTTCTCCACAATCCATACACTTGAACTTACAATGATTTGTAGTATAATATCCGCCACTAATTCTTATGGCTTTCCCTTCTGTTAGTGCCACTGCAACTTTTTTTCTCGCGCTATCAATTATATTTTGAAAGGTTTGACGAGATACTTGCATTTTTTCTGCACACTTTTCTTGATTTAATTCTTCTATATCCTTAAGCCTCATTGCCTCAAGTTCTTCTACCTTTAAAACTATTTCTTCGATTTCACATTTAGGTTTTCCCCATGGTACAAAATAATTATCTTCTGGAAAAAACTCAACTCTTCTAAACTTAGTTGGTCTTGACATTTTTATCCTCCCTGCATTTACTACATAATCCAATTAACATTATATTGGCATCAGATACTATTAAATTATTTTCTTTTTCAATTTTATTATTTAATCTTAAATAATCTAACTCTAAAGATTTATTATCTATATCCATTATACTATTACATTTAATACATTTAAAATGTATATGCAAGGGTTTTCCACTAAATATTTTCATTTCATAATAGTTTACACCATTTATACTAATTTCTTTTATTATATTTAACTCACTAAACATTTTTAAACTTCTGTAAACTGTAGCAAGACCAACTGAATAATTTTTAACATTTATATATATTTCTTCTGCATTTAAATGAATACTGGATTTAATTAAAGTTTTTAGTACACATTGTTTTTGTCTTGTAAATTTATAGCCCTTATTTTCAATTATTTTCTTGAAATAAATTAAATCCTTCTCCATTTAATTCTCCTTAATATTACTCCTCACAATGCCCTTCATGTTGATGTTCTCTACAAATGCTGCCTGTTGATTTTAATTCTCCTCTTATATATTGCTGTATTAAATCATCACAAACACCACTTGCTCCAACAACTACTTCTATTCCATTTTCCTTAAATAACTCTTGTGCTGTTTCTCCCATACCACCTGCAATAATAACATTTGTTCCTAAATCCTTTAAAAATACTGGTAAAAACCCTGGTCTATGTCCTGGATTCTGCACAAAGTTTTTGTTTAAAGCTTTACCTTCCTCAATTTCATAAGTAGTAAAACCTTCACAATGACCAAAATGTCCACTTACCAATTTTCCTTCACTTGCAATTGCTATTTTCATTTTACATTCCTCCCGATATATTAATTTATATTTTTTATCATATTTTTACTTTACATATTCTTCTACAACTTTGTAGGCATACTCTATAATTTCATTGCATGATACACCTTGTTTCTTTAATTGCTTACACTCAAAGGTTCCATATTTTTCAGCAATTTTATTCATTACTTCTTTAGCAAGTCCTTTTGAATCATTTTGTTCTTTGCTTGTTTCTCTTCCCCTTACTGCTCCTAAAACCACAAGTGCTCCTGAAATTGCTCCACAGGTACTTCCAACGGTCATACCTGCTCCAAAAGGACTTGCTACTGAAACCGGTATATTTAATTTCTTCTCTTCATTTATAGCCTTTACGATTGACTCTGCACAATTATAACCTTCTTTATAAATTTCTAATACTTTACTCATAAAAAATCCCCCATCCATATAAATTTTTAATAAATAATAGATTTTATATTATTCCACATATTTTCTATAGCTTTTTTTGCTGCACTATCCTTGTAATCAGTTATAGGCTTCAATTGATTAATTGATACCATAACTATATCATCATAGGGTATTTTACCTACTACTTTAAAACCCTCTTCAGTACAAAAATTTTCAATTTCCTTTGCTATTTCCTCATTAATATCATATTTATTAATACATACTAATGTAGGAACTTCAAAATGCTGACAAAGAGACATTACTCTCATAAAATCTTCCATACCTGCTTTTGTAGGTTCTGTAACTATGAGAGCTAAGTCACAGCCTGTTACAGATGAAATTACTGAACACCCTATACCTGGAGAGCCATCAATTACAGTTAATTGAGTTTGCTTTTTGAATATACCTTTAAAATGCTCCAATAATGATGAATTATTATCTTTAGTTTCTCTATCTTTTTTATTAAATTCCCTACTATTTTTTCTTAATACACTAATAAGTTTTCCTGAACCTTCACTTCCAATTTCCATTTTTGCTCTAGACAATATTCCCTTTGAAGTTTTTGTTATAAATACATCTGCACTTTTTTCATCCAGTAATTTAACAGCCTTTTCAGTACAAATATAAACACAGGCTCCACAACCTTCACATTTATAAACATTTATTTCATTATCCTTTATAGCATCAAAGTTGCAATATTTTTCACATACTCCACACTGAGTGCAAAGGGTTTTGTCTATTACAGCTTTTTTACCTCCATAGAAATCTTCCTGCTTTAAATCTTCTCCTTCATAAAATAGATAAAAATTAGGAGCATCCACATCACAATCCACTCTTACAGCATCCTTAGCAAGTTCTGATAAAGCAACAGCAACTGTAGTTTTTCCTGTTCCTCCTTTTCCACTTAATACTACTAATTCCACAGTGATGCCTCCTTTACGTTTTTAGCAATATTCTTAAAAAAGCTTCTATATTCTTTATTTTCTATAAGCATTGCCCCTGTTGAATACTGTTTTGCAATATCTCTTCTATAAGGTAAATAACCTAGTAGTGGAATATTTTCTTCTCTACAATATTTAGTTATTATGTTTTCATCACTTGTATTCTTGTTAATTACTATACCCATAGGTATAGTAAACTTTCTAACAAGCTCCACTGCCATTTTCAAATCATGGAGTCCAAATTCTGAGGGTTCAGTTACAAGTACAGCTAAATCTACATTCTGAAGTGTATTAACCACATTACAAGAAGTTCCCGGCGAACAATCCAATATGTTAGTACCACTATTGAGATTCTTTAAAAGCTCTTTAATAATCGGTACTGCCATTGGCTCTCCTACATTTAATACCCCTCTTTTACACTGAATATCATTTGAATTTCCGTCTTCAATAACTCCAATAGTTCTTTTTTCATATTCTATTGCTCCATGCTTGCATACAATTTTACAAACACCACAGCTATGACATAATTTTTCAAAAAGAATAATACATTCCTTTACCCTTGCTAAAGCATTGAATTGGCAAACATTAGAACAGTCCCCACAATGGGTACATTTAGCATAATCAATAAAGGGATTCTCAACTTCCACTTCTTTTTTATTAATATCTGATGGCTTTAAAAATATAAATCCATTTGGTTCCTCTACATCACAGTCAATATAATTTGCCTTTAGAACTAGTGCAAGATTGGTAGAAACTGTAGTTTTTCCTGTTCCTCCTTTTCCACTTAATACCGCAATATTCAAGTTCTATTCCTCCTCATAGGTTAATGACCCATTGCATTATGTGCTAGACCTGCAATTATTATTTCTTCTAATTCATCATTCTTAAATTTTTCCAAAGCATTCTTTATAGAAATGTTTCCACATTTGTATGATTTAATATCAGCTTTTTCAATAATTTTAAAAGCATTAGGGCCAAGATTCCCTGTAATTATTACGTTTACGTTTTCATCAATTAATTGCTGTGACGCTGCTATTCCTGACCCACCACCGGATGATTGACCTTTGTTCTCAACAACTTTAAATTCTTCACTTTCACTATCATGAATTTGAAAAAAATCACATCTTCCAAATCTCATATCAAGTAAGCTATCAATATCTTTGCCAGTTGCAGATATTGCAATTTTCATTTACTTTACCTCCTCTAGTCTTTTTAAAATATTCTTCACTATTGGATTAAATAATTCATCTAAACTTTCACTTGAATTTTCATAATCACAATTTGCTAAATTACAGATTGTACTTGTCATTGGTAATTCGCCAAGAAGCTGTAAATCGCTTTCTTTCAGAAAATCACTTACATTTTCTCCATTAAATAGTTTTGTCTTTTTATTACAATCTGGACAAACTATATAACTCATATTTTCTACAACGCCTAAAACTTTAATATCCATTTTCTTTGCCATATTCACAGCTTTAGAAACAATCATTGAAACTAAATCTTGTGGTACAGATACCATCACAAGACCATTAATAGGAATAGACTGCATTACAGTTAAAGCTACATCCCCTGTTCCTGGAGGCATATCAATTATTAAGTAATCTAACTCTTCCCATATTACATCAGTCCAAAATTGCTTAACAGCTCCTGAAATCACTGGACCTCTCCATATTACTGGTTGATTCTCATCTTCAATTAGTAAATTTAATGACATAACTTTTATTCCATCTTCTGTTTCTATAGGGAACATATATGGTTCACTAGCCCCTACCTTTTTATCCTTTACTCCAAGTAGTCTTGGTACACTAGGTCCTGTTATATCTGCATCTAAAACCCCTACCTTATAACCTAACTGTCTCAATTGTTTTGCTATCATAACTGATATTGTGGATTTTCCAACTCCACCTTTACCACTCATAACTCCTATAACATTTTTAATATTATTCATTGGATTATTTTCTATCATGCATTTTTCTTTATCTTTACTGCATGAATCATTTGTTGGACATGAATTACAACTCGACATAATTTTCACTCCCCATAATTATAATTGGCATTTGCTAATTACATATTACCCCAATTTATCGTTATTGTCAAATGCCAATTATAAAATAAAAATACCTTGATGAAATTTACATTATACGTAAATTTTCTCAAGGCATTTTTATAAAAAATCATTATAATTTCATATTATTTTAATTATACTTCCAGTATTATTATATAAAAATCTCTCTTTAAATTCCTGTTCAATTTCTCTTATAGCATTTTCTCCTGTACAGTGGGACATTCCTAAAATACCAATCTTCTTTTCTTTAAAAAAGTTAATTGTATTATTTAATCTTAGCTGATCAGCTTCAATTAAATGAGTTCCTCCAATAATTCCATAGACTGGCATATTTGTTCTTTTTATTATTGTTTCTAATATATTCACCACTCCTATATGTGAACAGCCTAATACAACAAATAAATATCCCTTTAATTTTATTGCCAATACAATTTCATCTAAAAAAGTATCAATCTTATATTCATAACCTTGTTTTATAAAAAAGTTTTCATTAAGTTTTTCAAAACTATTTTTTCTTTCAAAATTAGAAAATATCATTATATCTTTATTAATATCGAACATATCTTCATTAATATATTTTATAGGAATATTATTTATATTAATAAATTCTTCTTCAAAGGGATTACCATTATACTTATATCTATCTTTTTCTAATAATTTATATTTAGTATTAAAGAATTTTTCTCCCACAATTAACTTAAAGGAAGTCCCTATACTTTCTACAAGCTTTGTAAAACCACCACTGTGGTCATAATGTCCATGACTTAATATAACATAATCTAATTTACTCAAATCAATATTTAATCTTTCTGCATTTTTAATGAAATCTCCACTTTTACCTGTATCAAATAAAATTTTAACTTCATCAATTTCTATATATAAAGATAGTCCATGTTCATTAATTAATTTTTTATTGTTTCCTTGACTATTCTCTATAAGCGTTGTTATTTTTACATTCATTTACTCATCACCTTGTATATATTCTAAATTGAACTTACTAATTTATACTATTTATTACATATTACACGAATCCAATATTACTGTCAAATGCCAATAAATAAGTCAAAAAATATTGCAATTTATTTTATTAGTTTTTATAATGTACTTAGCAGGTTAAAAATGACTAATTGACATAAAACATAGACTATATGATATGTTTTGATAACTTTCGTTATTTTACAAACTATTTAATGTTGATGCATATAGATATTACTAGGAGGTTTTTATAAATGTATATTTCAGATGAAACCATTGATAGGTTTATTAAAGAAGATGTTCCCTACATTGATTTAACTACTTTAGTTTTAGGCATTGGTGGACAAAAAGGTAAAATACAATTTTTTTCAAGAGATGATGCTGTTTTATGTGGTACAGAAGAGGTTGTAAGGATATTTAACAAACTAAATATAAATGTAACTAGAACATATGCTTCTGGCAGCTTGATAAAGAAAAATGAAGTTTTTCTTGAAGGTGAAGGAAATGCTGAAAGCTTACATATGGCATGGAAAATTTCTCAAAATATTATAGATTACAGCTCAGGTATTGCTACAAAAACAAAGAAGTTAGTAGATAAGGTAAATAAAATAAATCCATATATTTCTGTCATTACCACTAGAAAAAACATACCTGGAACTAAAGAATTAGCAATAAAGGCAGTTATCTCCGGTGGTGGATTCCCTCATAGATTAGGTTTATCAGAAACTATATTAATTTTCAAACAACATTTGAACTTTTTAGGTGGTATTAATGAATTAACTGAAATACTTAGGAGAGTTAAATCTAAAGCTTGTGAAAAAAAAGTAATAGTAGAAGTAGAAGATTTAGAGGATGCAGTAATACTTTGTAAAAGCGGCGTAGATGGTCTTCAATTCGATAAGATTCCCTGTGACGTATTAAAGAGGAATGTAGATATTCTTAGGAATATTAACCCTTCCATGGTTATATTAGCTGCTGGAGGCATTAATGAAAATAATGTTGAAGACTATGCTAAAACAGGAGTTGATTCCATTGTAACCACTTCTGTATATTATGCTAAACCTATAGATATAGGATGTAAAATAGAATCACTTTAATCATTCTGGTGTAGTATACTATAAACCGGATAAGGTTTCTCTTGTTGAGGTCACTTGTAAGTCATATTAAACATCATATTATAGTATCTATCTATCTTACTCTTTATATCCTGCATACTAATGTGCCTTGCTTCTCTAATTGCTTCTTTACCTTAAATAAATAAAAGAATAACAGGCATAGTAAATATATTATAAGCCGCTGAGACTTCAAGAGATTTTTCTATATCTACTTTTGGTTTCATAACAACACATACATTACAATTATTGCTACCAAAATACACCAAAACTATTTCATTATTATTTATTAATTCTTTTATATTCTCATATATCTTTTTATATTTTGCTAAAATGTATGGCAATACATAACCTTCCTCTCCTAACAATATAGTTATTGACATATGTCATTTATAAGTTTATCATAATATATAAAAGGCATATGACAATAACTTATATGTATTAAAAATATTAATCTATTAAATAATTTAGAAGGAAGGTATTAATATGAAAATTGCACTACCATCTCGTGGAAATCAAATTGACAACCATTTTGGACACTGTGAATATTTCACTGTTTTTACAGTTGATACAACTACTAAAGAAATAATTGATTCACAAGTTGTTCCATCACCAGTAGGCTGTGGCTGCAAATCAAATATTGCAAGTATTCTTGCAGAAAAGGGTGTTAAACTTATGCTTGCAGGTAATATGGGAGACGGTGCAGTAAGAGTACTAAATAACTCTGGCATTGATGTAGTACGTGGATGTTCAGGTGATATAAAAGCTGTAGCTCATAGTTGGCTTAAAGGATCACTTGTTGATTCTGGTGACTCTTGCCATGAACATGAATGCCACGATTAACTTTTGTTTACCATAACAACATTAATAGAGCCAGCTGGAATGGTTTGCAAAACTATTCTAGCTGGCTCTATTAACACTTCATATTCAATACAAAATCAACCTTTTAATCCTAATCGTTTTAATAATTATCTAAATCTTAAGAATCCAAGTCATTCCTATAGTCCCTCTGTTTTATTAGACTTCATAAATTCATACATGATTTCTGCCGCATCACCAACAATCTCTGCACATGGACGCTTTTTGTAATATTCCTCTGTTCTTGCCTCAGGTATGTAGCTTTCACTTTGAGTAGATAATCCTAAAAGCTCTCTACAAATTATAGATCCATTTTTCTCTTTAAATTCCTCAGCAAGCTGTTGAATGCGCTTATAATGTTCTGCTTTGGACACTCTATCCTTTGGATTAATATAACCATATTTCATACCAGCTACCATAAACATGCCGCTTACTGCTCCACAAACCTCTCGTAGTCTACCCATACCTCCACCAAAGGAAGATGATATTTTTAGTGCTGTTTCAAAATCCATTTCGCACTCCTCACAAAAAGCTGCAAACACAGACTGAGAACAATTATACCCTTGCTTAAACAGTTCCACTGCACGGTCCTTGAAACTATTTATTTCACTGCATTCATCGCTATATGCGTTACAATTCTGATTACAATTTTCACTCATTTTTCTAGCTCCTTTACATTATGTTACTAATTGTGTACTAGTTGATATTATACACCTTTATCTTCATTTTTCTCAAAATCTCTATCATATCTATGTCTGCAGCATCTGCCACCACCACAAGATTTTTCAAAGCCATTACAAAGCTTGTAATCTCCACCCTCAATTCTTAGCACCTTTCCATTCACTAATGACTGGGCAAGTTTTCTTCTCGCATCATTATATATACCCTGAACTGTTGTGCGTGCAATATTCATTTGATTGGCACACTGTTCCTGCGTAAACCCTTCCAAATCAATTAGTCGTATTGTCTCATATTCATCAACAGTCATAGTTATAAGATGACCCTCGTTAATTGGAACGTTAAGTGGTCCATATATATCTCTTTGCGGCAAACAACATACTTTTCTGCATTTTCTTGGTCTAGGCATAAATCATTCACCTCATCTACAACAAATTTTATACCTTGTTCTAACTTTCTTCCATTGCTTCCAGAGTTAGTTATAAAAATACGCTTAAACTCATCAGTATAAGTTATTTCTTTGGCACTAATGTGCTTAATACATCTGTTACTAGATAGTATTTCTATCTCTTCTTTTTTAAATATCTTTTTACTCATCTAAATATATTCTTATTTTTATTATACAGAAAAACACCCTATAGGACAGACTTTTTTTAATGTCTACTCTATAGGGTACATTTTATTTAACCATTTGATATAACTAAAAATAGTACCAAATCACCACATTTTTTTTACCTATTATAGTTACTCCAATAGTCCTTTTTTGAGGGTCATTATTATTTAATAGTCCTAACAATTCTTCTATCGATACTTCATTAAACCTTTCTTATAAGTTTCTAATACTCAATACATACTTGCTACACCCTATATTACTACTACGATGCCCCAAAAGCTCCAACACCTTTGTGCCTGGGTTTGAAGTTTAAAACTCCATGAGTATTAAACTAACTTAGAGAGCTTTTCTCAATATACATCCTTATATCGTAATATTAAGATATAAGGATGTATATTGAGAAAAGCTCTTATAATTGACAGTAATTAAAACTTATAAAATTGACATATAAAAATCCCTATACTATAATAACATTATACCCGCTAGGGGTATATTATTATTATGGAGGTTAGCTTTATGAACTTTATTTTAAACTACTGGAAGAAATATTCTTATATAATCTTAATTACATTTATAATCATAGGACTCTTTGATTTTAGGATTGGATTAATTGCAACATTGTGTATGTTTGCTCCTATTGTTGTTTCATTCTTTAAGGGAAGATTCTGGTGTGGAAATCTTTGTCCAAGAGGAAGCTTCTACGATAACCTCGTATCTAAATTTAGCAATAAGAAAAAGGTGCCTAAATTCCTTAAATCATCATACTTTAGAATAATCGTTACAGTATTTATGCTTACTATGTTTACAACTGGTATAGTAAAAAACTGGGGTAACCTGTATGGTATGGGTTTTGTGATTTATAGAATGATAGTTGTTACTACTATAATTGGATTAGTACTATCTTTATTTTATAATGAGAGAACCTGGTGTAATTTCTGTCCTATGGGAAGTATAGCAGCTTTAATTTCACGATTTAAAAACAAGAAAAATAGCAATGGATTATTAAAAGTTAATACAAGTTGTGTATCCTGTAAACTCTGCGAAAAGAGTTGTCCAATGGGGATTGCTCCTTATGAATATAAGAATGATTCAATAAATCACCCTGACTGTATCCAGTGTAGCAGATGCGTTTATAAGTGTCCTAAGAAGTCTATTAATTATGAAAATTAATTAAATCTGTACTGAAAACTCTTAATGATGATGTGTTTGTTGTAAAATACATCATCATTGTTGTTGTGATAAATAAATTTATAGACTCTATTAGCCAAGAAAATTTTTAAAAATCAGCATATGAAAAGAGCTTGTACAGTTTTACAAGCTCCTTTGCAATATTATAAGACATTATTATTTCTAAATTCAAAAACTTATTGTAAAAAGAATAGTAAATTTCTGTAGCGTAGATACTACCTATAATTAATGATGATGACCACTGCACTTGTCTGTTCCATCATAGTTTCTGATTAATTCTAATGATTCTTTCTGCATTAATTCGAGAGCGTTTTCAACTGAATACCCAACGCCCAAAAATCTGGTTACACAAGCATCTGCCAAAATATCAAATGCTGTACATTCTATATTACCTGTAATTAATGCTTCACAATCATGCTTTAATATCTCATTAGCAAGATTTTCTCCAGATGAATTTTCAAACAATTCATCGTTTTTGATAACTGTAATACTTAAATCATTCATATTGACAATCAACAAGTATAAACATTTTTCAAATTTCTCAGATACTTGACTATCTAAGCTTTTGCCCTCTGCTGCTACTGCAATATTCATTTTTCTCCCTCACTTTATCTATATTTTTATCCGATGACTAGCCGCTCTAATACTGCCTACGCACGGTGTGAAAGCGATTCGCACCAAATCAGAGATTTGGGCTCTCTGCTTTTCTCAAAGAGGGAGTAAAGAGCGGCTATGTCCCTGGATTCCTAGTTTTACTTCATAACCTCTGCTGAATCACCGATATTTATTTTCCCACTTTTAATTACTGTGCCAAATCTGCCTTCTCTACTAACTATATAAGGTCTACCATGTTCCTTGTATACTTCTTTCCCTATATAAAGTATTTTAATTGTAGCCTCCCCAATTTGAATTAAAGTGCCGGCATCAAGATTATCAAGAGAAATACCTGATATCGTAATATTTTCAGTGAATCCCCCTCTTTTAACTTCTTCAATTTTATCACAAGGAACCTTTTCCAAAGCTTCTATAGGTAAAAGACTTACCTGTCTATCCCAAGCTCCTGCATGTCCATCGCCTTCGATGCCAAATCCTTCAATAGCATTAACGGAAAAAACCTGAGTTTTTTCAACCCCTCTTTTCTCACTAATATTTAAAGATACTACTTTTCCCATTAAAATCCCCCCCTTATTTGAAAACTTTGTTACATCTTTATTCCAAATTGCATGAATACTCTCATAAAATTCATATACTAATTATAAATAAAAAAGAGAGAAAAATCAATGTATCTAAAAGCATAAATGTACAAATACCCCCTATATTTTCCGTAAAAAGTAAAACTAAGATTTTATGTGATATCCACACTTTCATTAGTCTTCTTCATTATTTTGAACAAGGACAAAATCTTTCAAGTTTCATTAAAGATGCTGCTCCTGCAAGAGTAGTTCCAAAAAATATAGTTGGTTTATCTAATAAAAGATTAGTTATTGTTTTATTAGCTATAGTACTACCAGTAGCAACCACAATATCACACCAATTTAATAAATTATCAATTGCTTTACTTCCATCCTCAACTATTACATTATATTTAACTTTTCCTATGTTGTTAGAATCTAAATCAACAATTCTAACTTTATAGTTTTTAGCAAGATTCTCTAACATTGCTGGTTGAAATCCTATTAAAGCAATTTTAGGATTGCCATATTTGTTTTTTATGTATTCTACTAATTCTGAAGCACAGCTTTCAGGTTCTCCATCTTTGCAGTGCACTGTTTTATCCGTTATTTTTAAATATCTACATACAGCATTTAAAGTAGCAATATATACAGCAGTGTTAAAATTTGTTTCTAATGGCATTTCAACTATTTGTTTTAAATTTCCTTGAAAATTATTAGGCATATCTGTAAAAGCCTGACCTTTTGCACCTCTAAAATCTGCTTCAAGTAATTTTTCCTTTCCTTTTATAATAGGAAAATCTTTTCTTTCAGTATTTCCTATAGCCTCTTCTGTGGTTAAAGTTCTTCCTGTTATTTTTACTTCCTCATTTAGCAAACCATTATCTTCTACAAGCTTTTTGAATTTGTCAGATAAATTATTATAAAATTCATTTTGATTCATTTAAATCGCCCCCAATAATAAATTATAAAATTAGTATATCATCATTATTTAATCCTAATCCAAACTTCATTTTCTGACTTTAAATTTACCATGTCCTATAAAATCAGCTACAAACTCTGATTTAGGATGGTTAAATATATCCTCAGTAGTTCCTATTTGATGTATTTCACCATTTTTCATAACTGCTATTCTATCTGCTAAATATAGTGCCTCATTAAAATCATGAGTTATATGGATAGTTGTAGTCTTTATCTTTTTATGAAGACTTTTTAAGTTACGCTGAAAAACTTCTTTAGTACATGGATCTAGCGCACTACTCACTTCATCTAATAATAATATCTTCGGTGAAGTTACAATCGCTCTTGCAAAAGCAACTCGCTGCTGTTCTCCTCCACTTAATGTCAAAGTATTTCTATTTAATAAGTGTTCTATATTCAACATTGTGCTTATTTCATGTAGAATTTGCTCCATACTATGTTTAGTCATCTTTTTTGCTTTCAACCCAAAAACTATGTTTTCTCTAACAGATAAATGTGGAAATAATAAGTAGTCTTGATACACAAATCCTATATTTCTATGCTCTGGTGGCACATTACTTATGTTTATATTGTTTATATATATACTACCGCTATCAGGACTATATATACCAGCTATGGTTTCTAAAATTATGGTTTTCCCTGTTCCTGTAGGTCCTAGTATTACAAAGTATTCTCCTTCTTTCACTTCAAAACTTATATCCTTAAGTTTAAAGTCACCAAGGTTTTTATTGATATGCTCTACTTTAAGCATACTGACTACTCCTTTTCCATTTATATTATTTAGTATTTCTTATATTTTCTTTTCCTAGATATTCAAATATAAATAAACAAACTATAGACATAATTATTAATATAATAGCCGCCGCCAAAGCTTTATCTAAATTTCCACCGGATAAATTCAAGAATATGGAAGCTGGTAAAGTTTCTGTTTTCATTCTAATAGCTCCTGCCAACATAAGTGCAGTACCAAACTCCCCTAATGCATTTGTCCATGTGATTATAATTCCTGAGATCAGGCCATTTCTGGCTAAGGGCAGGGTTACTTTAAAAAAGGAACCCCAACTGCTATACCCTAGTGTTCTAGCTACAAACTCAAGCTTAGGATTAATATCCTCAAAAGTTGTTCTCAAAATTCTTATCATATATGGAGTATTAATAAAAAAGTGTGCTAATATAATTCCTTTTACAGAAAACACTGGATCTATTCCCAATCTATTTACAAAATTCTCCATTTGTTTTGTACTAAATAATAATAACAAAGCAATTCCTGATGCAATAGGTGGAATAGAATTGGGCATTTGTATTATAGAATTAATAACTCTCTTACCCCAAAAGTTATACCTAGCTAGTCCATAAGATATTGGTACAGAAAATATTAAACAAATTATAGTAGACATAGTTGATGTATATAGAGTCAACCTAATTGCAAATTGAATTTCCTTATCCATGAGACTTTCCATTAAACTAGGAAAACCTTTTTGCATAACTACACATATAGTTAAAACTATAAAAGCTACAAATATTATTACAAATATAGATATAAATATTTTAAAAAGAATA
>Ga0183101_1000039_pt17 | contig 21067 bp, 18 predicted proteins | sample Biomet3_FD_127790 | JGI IMG/M metagenome (GOLD analysis project Ga0183101, IMG submission 127790) | Microbial communities from bioreactor (seeded with sewage sludge) at LBNL, California, USA - Biofuel metagenome 3 | ecosystem: Engineered > Bioreactor > Anaerobic > Unclassified ...
TAAACGAGTGGAGCGTGGACAAATACAAAAAATAGAAAAGAAGCGCGCGGACCACCCAACGCGCCGACACCCGATTTTTGCTCTTATTCTCAGTTTGCCTCTTCCCGGGGACCCGGCAAAAACGTCTCGCCCGCCGCCGCCATCGTGAGGCTGCCGGCGGAGAGCTCCGTGAGTCGGGCGGAAAACCGCTCCGCTCCGCCCTCCGGAAAGGCGGCGTGCAGCACGATGCCCGCGCCGTAATCCACCGTTTCCACCCGGCCGTCTGCGGCGGCGACCTCCAGCTTGATCCGCTCAAAAAGCGGATAGGTGCAGGGAACGTCCCACCTGGTCCAGCGGCCCACCCGGCAGATGCCCGCGGCGCGAAGCGCGTCCGCGGCGCCTTTGGAATACGCCCGGGTCAGCCCTCCGGCACCCAGCAGTACGCCGCCGAAATACCGCGTCACCACGCAGCACACGTTCGTGACCTCCGCCCGCTGAAACACATTCAGTATGGGCTGCCCCGCCGTGCCCTGCGGCTCCCCGTCGTCGGAATAGCGGACCGCGCCGCCCTCCCGGATGAGATAGCACCAGCAGTTGTGCCGGGCGTCGTAGTATCGCTTTCGGAGTTCTTCGATGTACGCCCGGGCCTCAGCCTCGCTCTCCGCGCGCCGGACATGGCCGATAAAGCGGGAGCGTTTTTCCGTAAATTCACTTTCCGCCGTCTCAAACGGCACCAGATATCCGTTCACGCCAATCCTCCCGCGTCTGCACGTAGTCAAAGCACTGCCGCCACTCGCCCATCAGGGGCACAAATTCCGATCTTGAAAACGCATAGCGGAATCCGCACCGGACGATCACGCCGCGGGAGCGCCAATTCCCGGCGTAATGCCCGCACCAGACGCGCCCGTAGCCGCGCGTCTCAAAGCCCCAGAAAAGGACAGCCTCCACCGCCTCGGGCATCAGCCCCCGGCCCCAGAGGGCGGGACTCAGGCCGTAGCCGATCTCGTTGTCCGGACACGCCGGGGTTTCCCCGGCCGGATGCCGGTCCACGTACCCCACGGACCCCACGACCCGGCCGCTGTCTTTAAGCTGCATGGCAAAGACGCCGGGAGCGGAGAGCACCGTACGCAGAATCTCGCGGCTCTCCTCCACACTTTTGTGGGGCGGCCAGCCGGCGATGGGCCCCACGCGGGGATCGGCGGCGTAGGAAAAAACGTCCTCGGCGTCCCTCTCGTCAAAGGGCCGGAGGATCAGCCGCTCCGTCACGATTCGATCCATTCGCTCACCTGTCCCAAAATCCGCGGCGTGCAGACCGCCACCACGTCCGTGGTCTCGGAATACGTCACGCTTTCCACCTTGGCCTCCCGGTAGAGCATATCCAGCACGCCGCCCCGGTCGTAGGGAATGTGCAGCGTCACCCGGCGGGCGCCTTTGTCCAGTCTCTTGTCGATCATGGCCAAAAGTTCCGGGATTCCCTCCCCGGTCCTGGCGGAGACGCACACGATGTCCTCGCCGTGGGGCATGATCTCGCCGCCGTTGAGATCGCATTTGTTGAACACGTTGATGCGAGGCAGCCGGTCGGCTCCCAGTTCCCCGATCAGACTCTCCACCACCTGGGCCTGCTGCTGCCACTCGGGGTTGGAGACGTCGATGACGTGAAGCAGAAGGTCCGCGTATTCCAGCTCCTCCAGCGTCGCCTTGAATGCCTCCACCAGCTGGTGGGGCAGCTTGCGGATAAAGCCCACCGTGTCGCTCACCACCACGTCCAGCGTGTCGCTGACCGCCAGCAGGCGGCTTGTGGTGTCCAGCGTGTCGAAGAGCCGGTTGTTGGCCGGGATCGCCGCGCCGGTAAGCTGATTGAGCAGCGTGGACTTTCCCGCGTTGGTATAGCCCACGATGGCCACCACGGGGACCTCATTTTTCCGGCGGCGGTCCCGCTGGGTGCCGCGCACCCGCCGGACCTCGTCCAGATCGCCGCGCAGTTTGTCGATCTTCTTGTGGATGATGCGCCGGTCCGTCTCCAGCTGGGTCTCGCCGGGGCCCTTGGAGCCGATGGCGCCCTTTCCGCTGGCGCCGCCCTGGCGTTCCAGATGGGTCCACATGCCGGTCAGCCGCGGCAGCAAATACTGATACTGCGCCAGCTCCACCTGCAGCCGGCCCTCCCTGGTCTTGGCCCGCTGGGCGAAAATGTCCAGAATCAGGCCGCAGCGGTCCAGCACCTGCACGCCCAAAAGGTCTGTCAGCACACGCTGCTGGGACGGCGAGAGGTCGTTATCGAAAATAACCATGTCCGCGCCTACGTTTTCGCAGTAGAGCTGGATCTCCGCCACTTTGCCCTCGCCGATGAACGTCCGGGGGTCGGGTTTCTCCCGGTTTTGAAGCACGACGCCCACAGTCTCACCGCCGGCAGTCTCCACCAGAGCGGAGAGCTCGTCCATGGTGGACTCGTCCGCCTGCTCCTTCCGGTCCAGCACCGGGGACGAAAGACCCGCCAAAACGACTTTGTTCCGAATTTTTTCCGTCTGTTCCATATACTCCTCAAAACGATCCTGTTCTTCTTATTTTGCGTAGGCCTCCACGACCTCGCCCACATACATTCTGTGCCAGCCCTCGCCCTGGTAAAACCGATCCACCCGGCTGTCCAGCACAAATTCCGGCTTCAGGTCCTGCGCATAGAGCTTGCGGCAGACCAGCGCCCACTCCGCCTGGGCGATCAGGGGCGCGTCCCCCTCGCCATACTGTACGCTGAGACCGCAGGCGCCGAGCTTGTCCGTATCCCGGCCGCTCTTTGTTCCGCAGAACACCATCTTGTCATGGTCCGCGGCCGGAAGAACGCTGAGCGTGAAAAAGTCCTGCTTTTCCATAAAGGACCAGGTGTACCGCTCCGGCCGCACGTAGACCGTGCAGGCGGGCAGGTTCCAGACGCGGCCGAGGCCGCACCAGCCCACAGTCATGGTGTTGCAGGCGCTCCGGTCCCCAGCCGTCAGCAGAGCGTTGTTGGTGCCGAACACCCGGAATACCTCCGGGGTCATGGTTTTCAGGTCGATCTTATGCAGAGACATCGTGAACGCGCTTCCTCTCTTTTCAATTTTCCCCGGTCTCAGGGCCAAAAAACGAGATAATTTCCGGAAAACGACGCGGAAAACCGCTCCGCATCCACCCGGCAGTCAGGCCACCAGTATCCTTCAAAGCAGGAGGGGTGGTGGACCTGAAACCCGGTCAGCATCCCGTTTTCCGTCCAGACGCCCAGCGCCACCACAAGATGTCCGCCCCTGGGGACACAGGTCCCGTCCTCCCGCAGGGAGCCTCCGGCGAATCGGGGCGAAACGGACACAATGCAGGGGTTCCCGGCCTCTATCTCTCTGCGCACGTCGCCGGGCGTTCCGCCCCGGCGGCACTCGCCCCGGACGCCGTACTCCGCCGCCAGCGCGGCGAGACTCTGGTGAATCCAGCCCACGCCGGGCTTATAGCCGCCCAGCTCCTGTCCCCGGCGGACCATCTCCCCCTGTAAGGGACAGGCGGGCAGACTCCGGTGCGCGCGGATGCCGTCGATCACCATGCGCACGGAGGCAATGCCGCAGCTGCGGCAGGACCAGTACAGCCCCTCCTCCGCGGCGGCATAGCCCTCCCGGGCATAGGTTTCCTCCGACACATACTGGTTATAAAACGGGATCTCCAGCGGAACCCTCGTCAGCTGCTCCAGAAAATCCCCTCCTCGTTTTACTTCTGTCTCCATTATATGCCGGCGGAGCGCAAATGAAAAGAAAAACCCGTATCCCTACGGATACGGGTTTTTGTGAGCGTGTCAGCTGACAATTTACTTGTCCAGGCCGAACCTCTTGTTAAACTTGGCAACGCGTCCGCCGGTATCGACCAGCTTCTGCTTCCCAGTAAAGAAGGGGTGACACTTAGAGCAGACTTCCACCTTGATATCCTTCTTGGTAGAACCTGTCTCAATCACATTACCGCAGGCGCAAGTAATAGTAGTCTGCTGATAATCGGGATGGATTCCTTCCTTCATTGCTCTTGTTCACCTCTTTCGATCCTTTGTCCTCTTTTCAAGGCGAGATTCAGTATAACACAGGGGAAATGAAAAAGCAAGCATTCTTTTTTATTTTATGAAGCTGTTTTTTAACCTGCTCAGAGGACCTCCACGCTCTCCCCCTCCGCCAGGAAATACAGCACCCTGCGGGTCACCGGTTTTTCAAGGACGCGGCTGAGCGCACGGCTGTATGCGTCCAGCTGGGGACGGTATTGCCCGGCCCGCAGACGCAGCCCCTCGCCGGACACCCGGTCGGTCTTGAAGTCCACTACGGTAAGGCAGCCGTCCTCCGTTTCAAACCAGCAGTCCACAATGCCCTGGAGCAAAATCCGGTCGCCCTCCGGCGCCTGGGCGTCATATTCCCGGGCATCCGTCAAAATCGTAAAGCGGTACTCCCGCTCCACAGTCCTCGCCCGGCGCAGCTCGTCGGCCAGCGGAGAGCGCAGCAGCCGCTCAAGCTGCCCCAGCTCCACGGCGGCGGCCTGTTCCTCCGTCAAAAGCCGCCGCTTTCGCAGCGCCTCCACCTGGCGGGCCACGTCCGGGTCGTCAAAATTCAGGTACTGCAAGACGAGGTGGGTGGCCGTTCCGGCCTCCGCCGGCGTGAGCCCGGCCCGCTCCTGGCGGAACCGGGGCTGAGACAGGGGCCGGACATAGGGCGCGCGGGCGGAGTGCTCCGCGATCTCCCGGTCGGCCTCCCGGCCCTTGAGCTGCGTGGCGGTCAGCTTTGCGGGCAGCAGCGACGCCCGTGCGCAAGGGTAGGTGAATTCCAGCAGCGCGGGGTCGAATTCCGTCTCCTCCTCCCCGCTCTCCGCCTGCAGATCCGGGCGGGGCGGCTCCGCACGGAACTCCGATCCGCTGTGGACCTCCACCGTCCAGGGGGAAGTATCCCCGGTGTACAGCGGCACACCGTCCTCCGCGCCGCCGAGGGCCCGGAGCGCCCGGGCCTCCGGGCGGCACAGAAGGGGCAGCAGAATCCAGTCTCCGAACGTCTTTCCCGCGCTGACCGCCTCCGGAAGGGCCGGGCAGGAGGCCGCGGGCAGCAGCCGGGCAAGCCGGGCCTCCGCGTGGGTCATGGCATCCACCAGGATCAGTTTTTCCTTTGCCCGGGTCATGGCCACATAGAGAATCCGCTGCTCTTCGGACTTGTTCTCCCGCAGAAGAGTCTCCTCCAGCGCCATACGGGCCATGGTGGGATATCGGATCTGGCGCTGAAGATCCACGCACATGGGTCCCAGGCCCAGCTCCGGGTGTACCAGCACCGGCGTGTCGAAATCCTGCCGGGAGAACGACCGGTCCAGGTCCGCCAGGATCACCACCGGGAACTCCAGTCCCTTGGACTTGTGAATGCTCATCAGCCGCACGCCGCAGCCGCCCGAGGCGCCCCGCGTCTGAGGCGCGCGCCCGTCCTCCAGCAGCCGGCGCAGCTGCGTCACAAAGGCGAATACGCCGGAATAGCCGCTGGCTTCAAACTTCTCCGCGTGCTCGCTGAGGGCGATCAGATTCTCCCTGCGGGCCTCTCCTCCGTCCATGGCGCCGAAGATGCCCAGCAGGTTAAGTCGGTTGTAGATGTGCCACAGCAGCCGGTGAACGCTCCTGTCCCGCGCCAGCAGGCGGAACTCCTCCAGCGCCGCCAGAAACCGGGCACAGTCCTCCCCGCCGTCGCTGCCGACGGCATCGAAAAAGTCGCCCTGGGGCGTCCGGCCGCGAATCTCCGCCAGCCGGTCCGGAGTAAAACCGAACACCGGCGAGGACAGCACGGAGATGAGCGGCACGTCCTGGCGGGGATTGTCGATGATCTCCAGCAGCCCCAGCGCCGTGGAGACCTCCGGTGAGGAGAAGAAGTCCTCCCGCGATTCAAAGCTGCACGGAATGCCCTGCTCCGCCAGCGCATCGGAATAGGCAAGTCCCCGGCTGCCGGGCGAGCGCATCAGAATCACGATGTCCTCCGGCCGGCAGGGGCAGAGCGTTCCGTCCGGCTGCGTGACGGGCCATCGCTCGTCCAGCAGCGCGCGGATGCGCCCCGCCGTAAACCGGGCCTCGGCCGTGAGGCGTTTCACCGGCCGCTCCTCCTCTGCGGACTTGGGCTGCACCGCGATGAGATGGAACTCGGTTTCGCAGCCGTCCCGCTCCGGATAATATTCCGCGCCGAAATGGAGCGCCTCCTCGTCGCCGTATTCCATCTCGCCCATTTCCTGGGAGAGGATATTGGAGAAAATAAAGTTGGTCGCGTCCAGGATCTCGCCGCGGGAGCGGAAGTTGCGGGAGAGCAGAATCCTGCGCTCCTCTCCCTCCTCTGCCTCCTCATAGGGCCGGAAGGCCCGGTACTTTCGCAGGAAGATCGTGGGGTCCGCCAGGCGGAAGCGGTAGATGCTCTGCTTCACGTCCCCCACCGCGAACAGATTCTTTCCGCTGCGGGAAACAGCCTGAAAAATGGCGTTCTGCACCTCATTGGTGTCCTGGTACTCGTCCACCAGGATCTCCTGATACCGGGCGGCAACCTGGCCCCCCACCTCCGTGGGGGAGCCGTCCTCCCGCAGCAGCAGCCGCAGGGCCAGATGCTCCTGATCGGAGAAATCGGCGGCGTTCATACGGAGCTTCTCCGTCCGGTACCGCTCTCCGAAATCCGCCGTCAGGCGCACCAGCGCCAGCATGGACGGCGCGGTGGCGCGCAGGTCCTCCATGGCCTCCGTCCCCCGGATCTCAAGCAGGGACCCCAGGCGCTTCATCTCGTCCTTGCAGCCCTTCCAGACACTCTGCGCCAGCGTCTTTTCGTCCATGCTCCCCCGCACGGCGCCCAGCTTGGGAAATTCCACGGCCGCGGCAGCGGCGCGCGTCTCCTCCCAGCCGTCGTCCGCGGCAGCCCGCCGCAGGGCCGTCAGGGACTCCTCCACCGCCGCAAAGCGATCGGCGTAGTTCTTCTCCAGCGCCTCGCAGCCGTTCATCCGCTTCCGGGCGCAGCAGAGCGTTCTCGTCCAGTAGTCCGCCTTCCGGCAGACGCCCGCCAGCAGCTTGCGGGCATAAACGGTCCCGTCAAAATCCGATTCTCCCGCGCGGAGCGCGCCCCAGCTCTCCGCGCCGGAGCGGAGCCAGCGCTCCGGGTCGGCATGGCTCTGGAGCTTTTCGTACAGCTCCAGCACCAGCTCCGCCAGCACGTGATCGTCCCGGCCGAAGCCCAGCGTATCCGCCAGGTTCTTTCCATCCGCGTCCAAATGCTCGTAAAAATCGTCCAGTGTCCGCGCCAGGACCCGCTCCCGCAGCAGCCGGGCCTCGTTCTCGTCCAGCACCCGGAAATCCGGGGTCAGGCAGTGGCGGTCGCCCTCCCGCGCCAGAAGATGGGTATTCTCCCGCACCAGCGCGGTGCAGAAGGCGTCCACCGTCTTGATGTCCGCCTGATAGACCCGCAGGAGCTGGCGGCGCAGATGCGCGTCCCCGGGCGTCTGCGCGAGACGGACGCCCAGCTCCGCGGCGATCTTGCTGCGCAGTTCCGCGGCGGCGGCCTTTGTATACGTGATAATCAAAAAATCGTCCACGTTGCACCGCTCCGCCGTCACATAGCGGAACAGCCGCTCCACCAGCACCTTTGTCTTGCCCGAACCGGCGGCGGCGGAGACAAGAAGGCTCCCGCCCCGGTTTTCCACAGCGGCCTGCTGCGCGCGCGTCAGTGCCATTCCCGTTCTCCTCCCTTCGCGGCGGCGGTTTCATCCACCTGTTTCCAGAACTCCTCCGGCTTCACCGGAGTGATATAGCGCAGATGATCGCTGCCCCGCCCATCCTCAAAATGGCAGACGGCGGCATAGCTGCAAAAGCGGCAGAAGCTGTCCTCCTCGCTGTGGCAGCAGGGATCGGCGTCGATCACGCCGTCCCGCAGCTCCCGGGCGATCTTCCGCAGCAGCCCGTCCACGTAAACGCCCAGCTTGCCCAGCTGCGCCGCCGAGGCGAGTCCGCCGGACAGATCCCCGTCCTTGTTCACCCGCACGGGCAGGTAGTGCGGCTCCGTCAGCGACTCGTGTTCCATGGCCTCCAGCACCGGCCGCTCGTTCAAAAGCAGCCCGCTGCGGCGCAGCGTCCGCTCCCGCAGAGCCTTGAGCTTCTCCGGCGTGATGTTCCGCTCCGCCGGGAGCAGCTCGTCCCGGGCAGGAAAATAGAGCACGCCCGCGGGCTCTATCTCATGGCCGAAGTGCCGCGCCCCCTCCTTTTGCAGCGTGAAGAGATACAGCAGCATCTGCAGATCCAGCCCCTGCCGAACCTCCGCCAGATCAAAGCTCTTTTTTCCGGTCTTGTAATCCACCACCCGGAGGTACAGCCGGTCGTTCCGCAGCCAGCCGTCCACCCGGTCCACTTTTCCGTTGATCCGCAGCTCACTGTCCGGCTCGGAGATGCTCACCGCGGGCAGCGCGCCGTGATCGCCGAAGGAGAGCTCAAATTCCAGAGGAACGAAATCGGAGTGGCGCAGCTCCTCCGCCGACTCCCGCACCACGCTCCACGCGGCGGCCCGCAGCCGGGAGAACAGATAGCGCAGACGCGGACTGCGCTCCCGAAAGTTCTGGAATTCCTCCTCAGCGTAAGCGTCGATGTATTTCCGGGTCAGGTTTCGCACCTGCTCGTCCGGTACTGTGGAAAACCCGCCCCGGGCCATCACGTCCCGTGTGACGTTTTCCAGCACGTAGTGCAGAAAGGTCCCGATCTGAGGCGCGTCGAACGCCGCTGTCTCCCGCTCCTTCGCCCGCAGCCCGTACTGCATGAAATAGGCGAAATGGCAGGAATTCATTCGCTCCAGCCGGGAGGCGGAGAGGAAAAAGTGGTCGCCGTAGAGCGCGGACACCGCGGGCCGCGACAGCCTGCCCCGTCCCGCTCCGGCGGCCCGGGACATGGCTTCCATCCGGCCGGCAAACGCGGGCCGCGAGGCAAAATAGCGCCACAGCGCCCCGCCGGGCGCCTCCCCGGCAGCCTCCAGCGCAGGAATCGGCGCCGTCAGTCGGTAGGAGCGGCGGCCGTCCTCCCGCTCAAGGCGCACGGACGGGAACAGAGCCAAAATGCGCCCCACCACGAAGGCGGGCCGCAGCTGCGCGCCGGAGACGTCCGTCACCGGATAGCTGAGCGTCAGGGCGCACGTGGGCTGCGCCAGCGCGGCATAGAGATTTTGCAGTTCGATGCTCAGCTGCTCCATCCCACGGGGCGCAAGCCGGACGCCCCGGGCCGTCAGCTCGTCCCGGTCGTCGTCGTTCAAAATACCGCCGCCCTGCGCGGCTGCGGGCATCACATGGTCGTTCGCTCCCAGAAGGAAGAGGTATTTTACCGTATGCCGGTCGTTGCGGGTGATTTCGCTGGCCGTCACCTGATCCAGCGCCACCGGAATGGTCCCCACGCTGTACTGGGTCAGCACCAGCCGCAGCAGGCGGGAGAATTCCTCCGTCTCCACGGGTTCGTCCCCCAGGATCTCCGTGAACTGGTCCAAAACGGAACAGAGGATCTCCCACAGCTGGGCCGTCTCCTCCGCCGCCTGCAGCTCTCCCGCCTCCGTCAGCCGGCGCATCTGCTCCTCCAGAGCGCTTTGAAGTCCAAGGCGCTCCATAAATCTGTAAAGTATATCTACTTTCTCATCCGCTCTCTGCGTTGAATTCATCCCATCAGCCAGCTCAGCGAGCGGAATGCGGACCCGCTCGCGCAGCCGATTGATCTCCTCCAGCGCCGCCGTTCTGCTCTCATCCCAAGGCGCGCCGTAACCGTCCGGATTGGCGGTCCACGGCGTGGGGCGAATCCACATGGAGCCGTGAATCTCCCACTCAAGCGCATAGTTCTCCAGCCGGTCGCACTCGTCCGCCGTCAGGCCCGCCAGACCCGTCTTTAAATAACGGAATACGTCCTCATACTCATAGCCGTCCGTCACGGCGGAAAGCGCGGAGGTGAGCAGCGTCAGTGCCGGCGTCTCCAGAATGTCGCTGCGGCGGCTGAGGTACACGGGAATCTCATAGCGCTCAAACACGTTTTCAATGGCGGCTTCGTAGTCGCCCAGGTTTCGGGCCGCCACGGTGATGTCCCGGTAGCGGCACTTCCCCGCCGCCACCAGTTTTCGGATCTCCGCCGCCGCCTGTTCCGTCTCGGAAAATACGGTCTCCGCCTCCCGGACGCGCACAGCGCCGTCCGCATCCCCCTCGTATACCCGGTTTTCCCCGAAAAAGCAGCGCTCCAGATGGCCCAGCGGAGAGGGGTCCTCCGCCGTGAGATACTCCAGCTCGCAGCCGCAGCCTGCCTCCCGCGCCAGCCGCTCCAGCTCGCCCCGGGTGCGCAGGGACGCCTCGAAAATCTCACTTCCGCCCTCCTGCTCGCCCAGCAGCGTCACTGTGACGGACCTGGCCTGCCGCAGCAGCACAGACACCACCCGCTGCTCCTGCGCGTTAAAATAGGTAAAGCCGTCCACAAAAACGTCTTTTCCCTCCGCGTAGCCGGAGGGCTCCAGCAGATCGCACAGCTTGCTCATCCGATCCCGGGCATCCAGTCCGGGCCGCCGGAGACGGGCGTCGTAGGCGGCCGCAATCAGTGACAAGTCATTTAGCTTGTCTCCAACTGCGCCGCCAATCTCCTGTGCCTGCTTCGTCAGCATTTCCGGGGAAATTTCATAGCTTCGAAGCTCGTCCAGCAGGTTCAGCATCTCCTGTAAAAACGCCGCCCTGCGGGAGGGACGCCGGTATACCTTCAGCACGGGCGCAAGCTCGCTGATCGCCTTTTGCAGGGTCAGCAGTTTTCCGCCCGCGTCCAGCGTCACCTCAGCCAGCCCGCCGGTGACGGACAGCAGCCGCGAGGCGAGACGGCTGAAGCTCAGCACCTCCGCATGACGGCTGGCGGTGTCTCCGCAGACGCGGCACAGATCCACCTCCGCTGCGTGGGAGGCGTGCTCCGGCACCAGCAGGATCTGACGGGAGGCGTCTTTCAGCGCGGCGATCTCCCGCAGTACCCGCTCTGATTTTCCCGACCTGGCCCGGCCGACAATGATCCGCAGCATGGCGTTTCCTCCGTTTCCGCCCCCGCTTCCGCGGAGAGGCTTTTCTGCCATTTTACCACAGCCTTCGCCCAAAAAACAGGGGAACAGGCAGAATTCCGGGTGCACTCCTCCGCGGAATATGGTACAATGCCTCTTGTGATTGCTCCCGCCGCGCCCCGGCACGGCATTGAAAGGATGATTTTCCATGCATATTCCAAGCGCCGCCACGGATACGCTGGACCTGGCACGGTTTGAAAGTGCCCTCGCCTCCGCTCTGCGGCCCTCTCCGGACTACGACTCCGCCCGCTGGCTGTATGTCCCCAACGTCTATTCGGAATACCGCTACGTCCTGGGCACCCGGGGACGCAGACCGCTGATCTGCGTCGGCATCAACCCGTCCACCGCCGCGCCGGACGCGCTGGACCCCACGCTCCAGTCTGTGGAGCGGGTGGCGCTGTCCAACGGATACGACAGTTTTCTCATGTTCAATGTCTATGCCCAGCGGGCCACCCGTCCGGACGATATGGAGCAGGCCATGAACCCGGCGCTGCACGCGGAAAACAAAAAGGCCTTCGCCTACCTCCTCTCCCTGGCGCCGCAGCCGGCCGTCTGGGCCGCCTGGGGCAACATCATCGAAAAGCGGGCGTATCTTCTGAACTGCGTGCGGGATTTTGCCTCCCTGGGCGAGGATGCCGGCGCCGTATGGTATACGGCGGGGCCGCCTCTCAAGTCGGGACATCCGCACCACCCCCTCTACCTCCGGCGGGACACACCGCTTCTCCCTTTCGATCTGTGGGCCTATCTGGACGCCCGGAGCGGTCCGCAGCCGAAAAAATAACGCCGGGACGCCCGCGTCCCCGCTGAAAGGTGGCATCGCCATGCGCCTCACCGTACTTACGGACAACCACACCTATATCGACCGCTACTATCTGGGTGAGCCGGCGTTTTCCTGCTGGATTGAAACCGGGGGCAGGCGGTTTTTGTTTGATACCGGCTATTCGGACGTATTTCTGCGCAACGCGGACGCGCTGGGCATCCCCGTGGGGGAGGCGGACGCCGTGATCCTCTCCCACGGACACAACGATCACACCGGCGGTCTGCGGTGGCTGGCGCCGCGTCTCTCCGGCCGCCGCCCGGAGCTGATCGCCCACCCCGGCGCGCTTGCGCCCCGCTTTGACCAGGGGCTCTTTGTCGGCTGCCCCGCGGAGCGCGGGGAGCTTGCGCAGCACTTTTCCCTGCGTCTGGGCCAAGAGCCCCTGTGGCTGACGGACCGGCTGGTGTTCCTGGGCGAAGTCCCGGAGAGCGTCGAGCGCCGCGTCCCGGTGGGCACTCTGGCGGACGGCACGCCCGATCTGTGCATGGACGATTCCGCACTGGCCTATGCGGGGCGGGAGGGCGTCTATCTCATCACCGGCTGCTCTCACAGCGGCATCTGCAATCTGGCGGAGTACGCCAAGAAGATCACCGGCCGGGAGCGAATCGCGGGAATTCTGGGCGGCTTTCACCTGATGGCGGACGACGGCCGCAGCCGCCGGGCCGTGGACTATCTGGCGGGAGAGAATATCCCGGAGCTCTGGCCGTGCCACTGCACCGCCTTTTGCGTCCGGGCCGCGCTGAGCCGCCGGGCCGCCGTAAACGAAGTGGGCGTGGGGCTGACGCTTCAGTGGGAATGAGTCCCGCCCCCGGAACTTCCGCGGCAGCGCCGGTCTTTTGCGGCCTGCACGGACTTTCAAAAAACAGGAAAGGAACGAAACCGGTCATGGAAAGTGAGCTTCTTTTTCAGCGCATCGACGCGGAGCGGGAGGAGGCCGTGGCCCGGGGCCGCGCGTTTTTCGACTGCCCCGAACTGGGCTTTCAGGAGACGGAGACGGCCCGGAAGATCTGCGCCCTGCTGGACGGCTGGGGCGTCCCCTATCACGCGGGCGTCGCCCTGACGGGCGTGGTGGCCACGATCGGCAGCGGCGGATATCACGTCGCCGTGGCGGCGGATATGGACGCCCTGCCCCGCAAGGACGGACAGGGAAACCTCCACGCCTGCGGCCACAGCATTCAGGTGGCCAACGCCCTGACAGTCCTGCACGCGCTTGTGCCGGAGGCGAGGCAGGGAACGCTGGGCGGCCGCGTCAGCTTTTTCTTCACGCCCGCGGAGGAGCTGACGGACATGGAGGGACGCGCGGCGCTGATCGCCTCCGGAAAACTGCTGGGCCGCTCCGGCAAGCAGGACATGATCGCCCGCGGCTGGTTCGACGATGTGGACTGTGTTCTCTCCTGCCACGCCAACGCAGATCCCGGCCGCGGCTTCGACGTGGATTCCGTGCTCACCGGTTTTCTCTTGAAGCGCGCGGTCTTTCACGGGCGGGCGGCCCACTCTGGGGCCGCGCCTCACCTGGGGCGCAACGCGCTCCACGGCGCCGTGCTCGCCGAGACGGCCCTGGGGCTTCTGAAGGATCAGTTCGCGCCCGATAACTGCGTGCGCATTCAGCCGGTCATCGGCGGAGTCACCGGCGGCATCAACGTCATCCCGGACACCGCAGCGCTGGAAACCTACGTCCGCGCCGTCAGCCGGGAGGCCCTGCTGGACGCCGCAGGCCGGTTCGACGCCTGCGTGGGCGGCTGTGCGGCGGCGCTGGGGCTGAGCGCGGAGCTCTCCACCGCCCCGGGGTATCTTCCGCTGAACCAGTCCCCCATTTTAAACCGTGCCGTGGAGAAAAATATGCTCCGCTTCGTCTCCCCGGAGCAGATCACGCACCGCCCGGTGTCCGGAGCGTCGGGGGACGTGGGCGATCTGGGAACACTGTTGCCCACTGTGCAGTTCGGCTTTTCCGGCATCGACGGCGCATTCCACAGCGATACGTTTTCCGTCCGGGACGAGGAACACTGTTATCTCACCGCAGCCAAGGTCCTGGCCGGAACCGTGGCCGATCTTTTGAGCAGGCCGGAGTATCAGGTGAAAAGCGAGCGGTACCACGAGGAAAAGCGGCGGTATCTCTCCGATTGGCTGGGACTTTCCGAGAAGGGCTGACGCCGCGCTTCCGGGGGCTTTTCCGCTTTCCGCGGCGTCCTTGCGCCGAAATAAGTTAAAGCCGCACATGGGGCGGGCAGCTTCAAACAGCCCTGCAAATGCAGCGAACGGCCGACGCCATTCAGACATCGGCCGTTCGCTGTATTTCTATCCGCGGTGGACGGATTGTCTCCGTTTTCTCCTGCTCCTTTAACCTCGCCCAGGGAGCGGGCAGGTTCATTCCATGTGCCGCCGGACCCCGGCGTTACGGCTCGTCCAGCAGCCGCAGCTCCCGAAAAACCGCCGCCTCCAGCATCCGGTATTCCGCCGGACTGGAGGCCCGGCGCATCTTTCCCTCGTACCGGGCGCTGTCCGCGAACAGATTGAAGAGATTCATCCACAGCTCCTTCATGCGCTGAACGGCGTTTCCGGCGCAGCCGTAAGCGGAGCAGTACCCCTCGAAAAGCGCGGCACAAAACGTCCGCAGCGTCTCCCGGTCCGCGCCCGACCCGCCCCGCACGCGGGAGAAGATCGCGGGATCGGCAGCGGCGCCGCGGCCCAGCATAACCGCCGCCACTGTGGGAAACCGCGCTGAAAAGGCGGCGCAGTCCGCCGCGCTCAGAAGATCGCCGTTGTAGCACACCGGCATCCGGCACGCGGGCAGCATGGCGGCGAAGCTCTCCATCCGCGCGGGCAGCCGGTAAAAATCCTGCTGCACCCGGGCGTGGATCGTCAGCTCCGCCACCGGATACTGATTGTAAATCTCCAGCAGCGGCCCAAACTCCTCCGGGTCCCGAATCCCCAGCCGGGTCTTGATGGAGACGGAAATCGGACTCTCGGAGAAGATCCTGTCCAAAAGTCGGTCCAGTTCCTCGGGTTTTCCCAGCAGAGCCGAGCCTTTCCCTTTGGCGGTGACGGTGCCGGAGGGGCATCCCAGGTTGAGATTTACCTCCCGGTAGCCCATGGCTGCCAGCTCTCCCGCCGCCCAGAGGAAATCCTCTGCCTGCCGGGTCATAATCTGAGGAATCGCCGGCGTGCCCTGATTGTGCTCCGGCCGCAGCTCCGCCAGTTCCCGATCGGTAAGCAGGTGCTCCTTGGTGGGAGAAAAAAAGGGCATATAGTACCGGTCCGGCTCCGCGAAATAGCGGCGGTGCGCGGCCCGGTAAACATAGGTCGTGATCCCCTGCATCGGGGCAAAATACCAGCGCATGGCGCTCTCCTCTCTCCCGCCGCGCCTGACACGCCAAACGGGGCCGGCGGCAATTCCGGCAGAAAAAAGCCGGCGGCCTCCGCAGTTCCGCGCGGATACCGCCGGTCTCCTGCCGCCCCGCGATAAACGGAACGGCCTTTTTTCGCTTGAATCGCGGATCAGACGCTGAAAATATCGTTGTGATCGGACATCTGCATCTCGTAGAGCGTCATCAGCATCAGCGCCGTCATGGGGTCGTCCTTCTCATCCGAGCTGGCCGCGGAAAGGAGGCTGCTCATAATGGCGGACGTGGGCGACGCAGAGGCGGAACTCTCCTGAACGGAGGACGCGGTCTGTACCGCCGCCGTTCCCGCCGTCAGATCTTCCCCGCAGGAGGCCAGCACCTTTTTGACGTAGGCCTGCGTCTCCGAATAGGGCGGCACGCCGCCGTACTTCTGCACGCTGCCGGGACCCGCGTTATACGCGGCCACCGCCAGCTTGGTATCCCCGTTGAATTCTTTCAAAAGGCCGCTGAGATATTTGGCGCCGCCCATGATGTTCTGCTCCGGATCGTAGGCGTCCGTCACCCCCAGGCCCTTTGCCGTGCCGGGCATCAGCTGCATCACGCCCATGGCGCCGCAGCCGGAGGTGGCGTTGGGGTTGAAGTCCGATTCCGCCTTGGCCACCGCCTTAAGCAGCTTCACCGACACGCCGTACTTCTGAGAAGCCTGTTCAAAAATTTCGTCCAGATCCACCGCGGAGGAGTTCATCGTCTTGCTGAGCACCGCGGAAAATCCCGCGTCGGAGGACGCGGTGCCGGCGCTGCCGACGGTTCCGGACGCGCCGGAGACGGAACGGATTCCGGAGACAGACATGAGCTTCACCCGCCTTTTTCAGTAAAATCTTTATTCAGGGTTATTTTACCACGTCAATTCGCTGATTTCAACAATAATCCGCACTTTTTCCAACCGGACGGTCTTTTACTCCTGTGCGTCGATTTTTTCTTTCAGCTCGTTGAGGTACATCCATCGCTCCGTCTTTTCCTCCAGCGCGCTCTCCAGACCCTCCAGCTTCTCCTGAAGCTCGCCCAGCTTCACGTAGTCGCTTCCGCAGCCTCCCATGGCGTTCCTGCACTCCGCCGCGCAGCTCTCCAGCTTGGCGAGCTCTGCGTCAATGGACTGGAACTCCAGCTGCTCGGCATAGGTGAATTTCAGCTTCTTCTCCCTTGGCTTCTCCACCTCCCGCCGGGCCGGAGCGGCCTTTTCCGGCGTCTCCTCCTCCCGGCGCTTCTCCGCCCAGTCCGACCAGTTGCCGCTGTACCGCAGCACCTGCCCGCCGTCCCGCACCTCAAAGATGGAGGCGGCCAGCTTGTCGAGAAACCAGCGGTCATGGGAAACCGCCAGGATCGGGCCCGGAAAGCTTTGCAGATAATCCTCCAGAATCGCCAGGGTGGTCACGTCCAGATCGTTGGTGGGCTCGTCCAGCAGCAGCAGATTCGGTGCCTCCATCAAAACGGACAGAAGATAGAGCCTGCGCCGCTCGCCGCCGGACAGCCGGCCGATGGTCTGGGCCTGCAGATCGCCGGTAAAGAGGAACCGCTCCATCATCTGGCTGGCGGTAAACGTCCCCTCGTCGGTGCGGATCTCCTCGGCGATGCCGCGGATAAAATCGCCCACCCGCTGATTGAGGTCCAGCTCCCGCCCCTCCTGGGAGAAATGGCCGATCTTCACGGTGGCGCCCACCTCCACGGTGCCGGAGTCGGGGGCCAACTCTCCCGCCACAATGCGCAGCAGCGTGGATTTTCCCACGCCGTTGTGGCCCACGATGCCGATGCGGTCGCTGCGCAGCACGCCGTATGAAAAATGGCTGAGCACCGTCCGTCCGTCAAACGCCTTGGAGACGTCCTTCAACTCCACGGTCTTGCGGCCCAGGCGGCTGGAGGCCGCCGAAAGCTGCACCGCACCGTCGCTCTCCGGGCCGGACTGATCCCGCAGCGTCTCATACCGGGCCACCCGGTCCTTGCTCTTGGTGGTGCGGGCGCGGCAGCCGCGCATGATCCACTCCCGCTCAACCCGCAAAATGGACTGGCGGCGGCGCTCCGTAGCCTCCGCCATCTCCTCCCGCTCGGTTTTCAGCTCCAGATAGCGGGAGTAGTTGGCCTCGTAAAGATAGAGCTTCCCGCGGGAGAGCTCCGCGATCCGATTCACCACCCGCTCCAGAAAGTAGCGGTCGTGCGTCACCATAAGGAGTCCGCCCCGGAAGCGGCCCAGCCAGTCCTCCAGCCAGGTCACGGCCTCGCTGTCCAGGTGGTTGGTGGGTTCGTCCAAAATCAGCACGTCCGCCGGGTGGATCAGCGCCGACGCCAGCGCCACCCGCTTGCGCTGCCCGCCGGAGAGGCTGCCGATTTTCTGCTCCGTGTCCGCGATGCCCAGCTTTCCCAGCATGGCCTTGGCCTCGTATTCGTTCAGAGCGCGGAAATCCGCGGGGGCGCTGAGGAACACCTGCTCCAGCACGGTGGCGCCGTCCTGCATCTCCGGGTTTTGCGGCAGATAGCTCACCTGCACGTTGGGGTCCCGGGAGACGGTCCCCGCATCCGGCTCCTGCGCGCCGGAGAGCACCTTGAGCAGCGTGGACTTTCCGGTGCCGTTCACGCCGATGACGCCGATACGGACGCCCTCGCTGAGATAGAGATTCACGTCCGTCAGCAGCTGGCGGCTGCCGAAATTGATGGACAGATGTTCCGCGGATAAAAGCATGGGATACCTCCTGAAAATTCTCCGGAGCGGCGGCTCCGCCCAAAACCGGCGAAGCTCCGGCGCTTCGGAGGGGTCCGCCGCCCTTTGCAGACGGCAGTTTTTGTGGTATGCTGAACAGTACAAGCGGCGGCCCGCCGTCAAAAGCGCGCGGCCGCCGAATGCCGGAGCTTCCCTCTCTCCTCGCCGCGCCCATCGCGGGGCGGCCGGGAACTTTCAGCGTCCGGCGATCTTATCCTCCGGCGCGCAGCCGGGGCAGGAAACGGAGATTGGGCGATGCGGGAGACGGTACAGACGATCACGGTGACGATCACGGAGCGGGAGGACGGCAAGACCGTACGGAGCGTCCTCAAGGGGCGTCTGGGGTTTTCCTCCCACGCCGTCGCCAGTCTCACAAGAACAGAAAACGGCATCCGGGTCAACGGGTGCCGGGCTTTTTCCTCCGCCGTGCTGCACGCCGGAGACGAACTGGCCGCTGAGATCAGCGACCGCCGGGAACCCAAAGCGTCGGTGACGCCGGGAGACTGGCCGCTGGAGATCGTCTATGAAGACGACTATCTGCTGGTGGTGAACAAGCCCGCGGGCATGACGGCCCACGCCTCCAATTTTGTCCCGGATACCCCTACCGTAGCTGGAGCGCTGGCCTTTTCCCGGGGCGGAGACTTTCTCTTTCACCCCGTCAGCCGGCTGGACAAGGGGACGACGGGCCTGATGGTCGTGGCCAAGAACGGCTACGTCCACAATCTGCTCCGCCGGTCGCTGCACACGGAGGCGTTCCGCCGGGAGTACCGGGGAATTTCGCTGGGCGTGCCGGAGCCGCCGGCGGGCGTGATCGACCTGCCCATCGGGCGGGCGGAGGGCTCCGTCGTGGCCCGGGCCGTGCGCCCGGACGGCGCGCAGGCCGTCACGGAATACGAGGCGCTGCGCGCCACGGCGGGCGGGCTTTGCCTGCTGCGGCTGCGCCCCCTGACGGGCCGCACCCATCAGCTCCGGGTGCATCTCGCCGCCATGGGCCACCCGCTGGCAGGGGACTGGCTCTACGGGACGGAGGACCCGGCGCTGATTGCCCGGCCAGCCCTCCACTCCGCGGAGCTGTGGCTCACCCACCCCGTCACCGGCGAGGCGCTGCATCTTACCGCGCCCATGCCGGAGGACATGGAACGGCTGGTGCGGGAAAGCGTTCCTCTGTGAGGCCGGAGCCGCTCAGTTCAGCTTCCGGCGCATCTGCTCGGGATTGTCGGCGTAGAGGAGGGCGGTGTCCTCCGTGATGCGCTCGGCGCGGAACAGGTTCAAAATGGCCTGATCCATGGAGATCATCCCCTCCGCTGCCGAGGTCTGGATCACGTTGTCGATCTGATAGTTTTTGCAGTCGCGGATCATGTTCCGCACGGCGCTGTTCACGTGCATGATCTCCATGGCGGGCACCAGGTCGCCGTTTTTGTCCGGCAGGAGCTGCTGGGAAACCACCGAGTGCAGCACCGTTGCCAGCTGGACCCGCACCTGGCTCTGCTGGGTGCTGGGAAACGAGTCGATGATGCGGTCGATGGTGTTGACGGCGCCCTTGGTGTGCAGCGTGGCGATGACCAGATGCCCGGTCTCCGCCGCGGTCATGGCGGTGCGGATAGTCTCGTAGTCGCGCATTTCGCCCAGCAGGATCACATCCGGCGCCTGGCGCAGACAGGCCCGCAGAGCGGAGAGATAATCCGCCGTGTCGATGGCGATCTCCCGCTGGCTGATGATGCTCTTCTGATCCCGGTGGAGGTACTCGATGGGGTCCTCCAGCGTGATGATGTGGGCGTCCCGGGTGCAGTTGATGCGATTGATGATGCAGGCCTGCGTCGTGGATTTTCCGCTGCCGGCCGTGCCGGTGACCAGCACCATGCCGTGGGCCACGTCGGCCAGCTCCATCACCTGTTCGGGAATCCCCAGCGTCTTGTAGTCCGGGATGTCGAAGGAGACCACCCGGACCACCGCCGCCATGGAGCCTCTCTGGCGATACGTGTTGACCCGGAAGCGGGCCAGACCGGGCTGGGCGAAGGAAAAGTCGTCGTCCCCGGTACTGAGATAGCGGGTGATGTCCCGTCCCGCCAGCTCGTAGATTCCGCGGATCAGCGCCTCCGTCGTCTCCGGAAACACCTTTTCCATGCTCAGGGGGCGGATGCGTCCCTCCACCTTATAGCTGATGGGACCTCCGGCCACAATAAAAAGGTCGGATGCGCTGTCCTTCACCGCGCAGTTGAGATATTCCAGCAGTTCCATATCGACATTCCTCTCTCCCATGCGCCGCCCGCGGCGAGGCCGGAGCTGTTCCGGCCGGACAAAAGGCGGCGGCTCTTTATCAAAGGGAAACGCAGGGCGGACGCGGCGCGTCTCCCCGCGTTTTTTGCTTTGCCCCGGCGCGCTACTGCGGGGTATCCCCGTCCCAGACCCGCAGATGATCGTCCGGGGTCCAGTCCCCCGTATAGACCTCCTGCCACTGTAAAACGGTGTAGTCCGCGCCGTTTACCCGGACCTGCACCTGAAGCTCCTGCGTATCCGACACCGTACAGGCGTAAGAATACACCCCGTCGGAGAGCGTGACGCCGTCCGGCACGGCGCCGGCCCGGAGCTGCGCCAGGATCTCCTCCGCCCGGCAGTCCGCCTGATAATACGCCTGCACCGCGTCCGCGGCGGCATCCGAAGTGCGCCGGTCCGCCTGCACCGTGGCAAGCGACAGCATGGCGAACACCGTCAGGCACAGCACCGCGAAAATGACCAGCAGAGAGCTTCCGCCCACGGCAGGCGGAGAAAACGAGCGTTTTTCACGCATTTTCGTTCCCTCCCGTCTGCCAGAGCACGTTCAGGGAGTAAAGGGCGTTCCCGTCTCCGTCCAGCACCTCTACCGCCGCGCCGGCGCAGTCGGGAGAGCTGCCGGACGTCTCCTGCACCTGCACCTCATAGCCGCCGCAGGGTCTGTCCGCCGCGGCCCACTCCCCATCGTAATACTGCCGCCAGACGGAGCCGCCGCTCTCCTCGCTCCAGCTGCCGCCAAGCTGCTTTGCGGCAGCCGCGCCGGCCCCCCGGCAGGATTTCCCCGCCCCCCCCGCGCCCCGGGGGCCGGGCACGGCCCCGCCCCCCCCGGCGC
>Ga0183101_1000091_pt12 | contig 20957 bp, 19 predicted proteins | sample Biomet3_FD_127790 | JGI IMG/M metagenome (GOLD analysis project Ga0183101, IMG submission 127790) | Microbial communities from bioreactor (seeded with sewage sludge) at LBNL, California, USA - Biofuel metagenome 3 | ecosystem: Engineered > Bioreactor > Anaerobic > Unclassified ...
GATGAACACGGCGTTAAGCCGCACCCGCAGGTGCGAGAACGGCACAAAAATCATGGTGCCGTAGGTGGTTATGCAGTCAAGCCAGATGTGCAGCAGCACCATGGCCGTCATGAACAGCCATGTTTTGCCAAAGCTCCAGCGCACGGCGGCCGCGCCGCGCCAGAGCGCAAAGCCCACAAGGCTCAGCGCCAGGCCGAGCAACGGCGCGCACGCAAGCGAATGGGTTATGCCACGGTGCAGCAACAGAAATTGCAGGGGCGAGTGCGCCAGGGCCACATCCACATCGGGCGAGGCGGCCGCCAGGGCCGCGAGGGGCAAGGCCCAACGGCTGGAGGGGCGGCGCGACATGACAAGCATGGCAACCGCGCCGCTGGCGGCATGGGTTACGGGATCCATGAATTTATTGCCTGAAGGGGCTGCGTTGTTTGGGAACGGCCCGGTATTGCGGGTCGGAAGGGTCAACGGCCTCGTCCATGCCGTTCATGCGGCGCATCTGTTGCCGCTGCCACTGCTGCATGTTGGCCATGGTTTCCGGCCGATTCTGATAATAGAGCATGCGTTGCGTGTTGCTGGACCCATATATTGGGTAGCGCAGCTGGTCTTCCGTGCTCACGCCCTGAGGGCGCGATTCGTTGTCGGAGGAGGTTCCCGCGCCGATGTCTTTGGGCCCGCAGCCGTAAAGACCTCCCGCCAGGGAGAACAGCAGCGCGAACAGGCAAAGGGCGGTCTTTTTGTTCATGGGGGCAGTATAGCCGCGCTGCATGCCCGCTGCAAGAGGGCGGCGAATGCGCAACAGCCGCCGATTGGCCGGGCTTGCCTTGCGGGGCGGCGGAGGCTATAAAAACTGCGCACTATCTGAATGTTCCGGTGTGCGCCGGGTTGCGACCCTGCGACGGAAAAACCAAACAGGAGTCGTCCATGCGTTCCCCCAACTGCGCCATTACCCCCGAAGGCTGGCCCTGCATCGGCCTTACCGCTCTTTCCGCGCTTGTTTTCGCCTGCATGGGCTGGTGGTTTCCGGCGTTGATTTTTCTGGCCCTGAGCTGGTTCAGCATGCACTTTTTCCGCGATCCGGAGCGGGTGGTGCCCCAGGGCGAGGGCCTTGCCGTAAGCCCTGCCGACGGCAAGGTTATCCGCATTGAAGAACGCCCCGATCCTTTCACGGACGAACCGAAATTGTGCGTGAGTATTTTCATGAACGTGTTCAGCGTGCATGTGAACCGCTCGCCTGTGGCGGGGTCGATCGAGGGCATACGCTATTTCCCCGGCGCGTTCGTGAACGCGGCCTTTGACAAAGCCTCCACCCACAACGAGCGTTGCGCCTATAGCCTGCGCGATGCCGATGGCAACCCCTGGACCATGGTGCAGATTGCCGGTTTGGTGGCGCGCCGCATCGTTTGCCGTGTGGACGAGGGAGATGCCCTTGCCCGTGGGCAGCGCTACGGCATGATCCGTTTCGGTTCGCGAGTTGACCTTTACCTTCCGCAGGGATATGTTGCGGCTACACGCATCGGCGAACAGGTTTTCGCCGGGCAAAGCGTGGTGGCCAGGGCGCGCTAGCCCCGGCCTGAATAGTCGCGCCGCACAGGCGCGGCAAGCATATTTTGATGGGGAACCATGGCTTCTGAACTCAAAAAACCGCGCAAGGGAGTTTACCTCCTGCCGAACATGATCACGACGTTGAGCATGTTTCTCGGTTTTTTGTCCATGGTCTGGTCGGCGCAGGGGCGCTTTGAAGCGGCCTGTTTCGCCATTCTGCTTTCCGCCGTCATGGACGGGCTGGACGGCAAGGTGGCCCGCCTGACCAACACCGCCAGCGAATTCGGCGTTCAGTACGATTCGCTTTCCGATCTCGTGGCCTTTGGCATTGCGCCCGCCATGCTGCTGTGGCAGTGGAACCTCTCGGCCCTGGGCCGGGTGGGCGTTGCCGCCGCGTTCATCTATGCCGCCTGCGGCGCTTTGCGCCTCGCGCGGTTCAACGTGAGCACAGCGGCCGTGGGCAAGCGCTTTTTCATCGGTCTTCCCATCCCCGCCGCCGGTTGCACGGTGGTGACCTTTGTTTTTTGTGCCGCGCATTTTCCCCGCATCATGAACGCCGTGCTGCCCTATATGGCTTTGGTGCTTGCCGTGGGCGTGGGCGTGCTGATGGTCAGCCGGGTGCGGTATTTCTCCTTTAAGGAATACGATTTTCTGCGCGCCCATCCTATCCGCACCATGCTTTCCTTCTTGCTCGTGCTCGCCACGGTCATTTCCGTGCCGCGCGTCATGGGCTTTGTGCTCTGCGCCGTCTACATCGCTGGCGGCCTCGTCTACACCTTCGTTATCCTTCCCCGCCGCAACCGCCAGCTACTACGCGCCCTATCGCCCCAGAGCGATTGAGGTTGCGTAACGGTTCGCCGCCCCCTAGGGCGGAAGACGCTCCCTGGACAGCCGCCCTTTACGGTGGCCGTTATGCAAGATATATCCAATCCTTGTCAGACCAGAGGAGATCGTCATGAACAACCACGTCTATTTTTTCGATACTACCTTGCGCGATGGCGAACAGTCGCCCGGCGCCACCATGAACCTGCAGGAAAAACTGCGCATTGCCCATCAGCTTGAAGTGCTGGGCGTGGACATCATGGAGGCCGGGTTCCCCGCCTCCAGCCCCGGTGATTTTGAGTCCGTGCAGCGCATCGCCGCGCATGTGGGCGACATTCAGGTGGCGGGCCTCGCCCGTTGCGTGCCCAATGATATTGACCGCTGCTGGGATGCCATCAAGGACGCCAAAAATCCGCGCATCCACGTGTTTCTTTCCACCTCGCCGCTGCATATGAAGCACAAGCTGCGCAAAGACCCCGAAGACGTGCTCAGAATGGCCGTCGAGGGCGTGAAGCGCTGCGCCGCGCGCACCAGCAACGTGGAATTTTCGTGCGAAGACTTTTCGCGTTCCGAGGGCGAATTTGTTTGCCGTGTGGTGGAGGCCGTCATCAAGGCTGGCGCTACCACCATCAACCTGCCCGACACCGTGGGCTATGCGGAGCCGGAGGAATATGCGGCGCTGCTCGACTACGTTATCAAAAACACCCCCAACAGCGACAAGGCCATTTTCAGCGTACATTGCCATAACGACCTTGGGCTTGCCGTGGCCAACACCCTGGCCGCCTTCAAGGTTGGCGTGCGCCAGGCCGAGGTGACGTTGTGCGGCATTGGCGAGCGCGCGGGCAACGCCTCGCTTGAAGAAGTGGTGATGAACCTGCGGGTGCGCCACGATTATTTTGGGCTGGAGCACAACATCGTTACCGAACAGCTCTACCCCTCGTGCCGTCTGCTTTCCATGACCATCGGGCAGCCCATCGCCAACAACAAGGCCATTGTGGGGGCCAACGCCTTTGCGCACGAATCGGGCATCCATCAGGACGGCATGCTCAAGAACCGCGAAACGTATGAAATCATGACCCCGCAGTCCGTGGGCCGCACCGAAAGCAATTTGGTGATCGGCAAACATTCGGGCCGCAATGCCGTGCGCAACAAGTTTGAGAGCATGGGCTACAAGCTGGACGACGATCAGCTCAACCTTGTGTTCGAAGCCGTGAAGCAGCTGGCCGACCGCAAAAAGACCCTGCACGACGACGACCTGATGGCCCTTGTGCAGGAAGAAGTCTACCGCATGCCCGACCGCTTCCGCCTGCGCCATGTCAGCGTGCAGAGTTCCGACGCGGGCGGCGTGCCGCCGACCGCCGCCGTGATCATGGACGTGGACGGCATGGAACGGAGCGGCGCCGGTTTCGGCGTGGGGCCTGTGGACGCGCTGTTCAACGTTATCGCCGATATGGTGGGCCGCGAACCGGCGTTGGAACAGTACGCCATCAACGCCATCACCGGCGGAACCGACGCCCAGGGAGAAGTGACCGTGCGCCTGCGCGAGGGCGAAGTCGCCGCCGTGGGGCGCGGCACGCACCCGGATATTTTTGTGGCCAGCGCCAGGGCCTATGTCAACGCGCTGAACCATCTGTTCAAGAAGGAGCAGGAGGGGCCGCGCCTGCACTGCCAGCACGATTAGGGCTGGCGCCGCAACGTGCGGACATAAGGTGGAAAGCCGCCGTCATTGGCGCGGATTTTCCCGCGCGGCACAACAAGACCTATTCGCCGCATCCCCCCCGGTGAAGCTCAGGATAATCAAGGAGTAGATCATGCCACAAACGCTTGCGCAAAAGATTTTGCAGGCCCATACCGACGAAGCGGTGGAACAGGACGGACAAATCGTTCAGTGCCGCGTGTCGATGGTGCTTGCCAACGACATTACGGGCCCCCTCGCCATCAAGTCCTTCAAGGGCATGGGCGCGGAAAAAGTGTTCGACAAGGACAAAATCGCCCTGGTCATGGACCACTTTACGCCCCAAAAGGATATTGACTCCGCCAACCAGGTGATGGTGACGCGCAAGTTCGCCCAGGAACAGAACATCACCCACTATTATGAAGGCGGCGACTGCGGCGTGGAACACACCCTGCTGCCCGAGCAGGGGCTGGTGGGCCCCGGCGATGTGGTTATCGGCGCGGATAGCCACACCTGCACCTATGGCGGCATCGGCGCTTTCGCCACCGGCATGGGCTCAACGGACATCGCCGCCGCCATGGCGCTGGGCGAAACCTGGTTCAAGGTGCCCTCCACCATCCGCGTGAACATCAAGGGGCAGATGCCCAAGTGGCTGCGCAGCAAAGACCTTATGCTCATGCTCATCGGCGCTATCGGCGTTGACGGCGCGTTGTACAAGGCCCTGGAATTTGGCGGTCAGGTGGTGGAAGATCTTTCCGTCGAGGCGCGCCTGTGCATGGCCAACATGGCCATCGAAGCCGGCGGCAAGGTGGGGCTGTTCGCGGTGGACGCCAAAACCCGCGCCTATTGCGCGGAGCACAACCGCCCCGGCCTCACGGAAGACCTGGCGGCCGACCCCGGCGCGGTTTACGAGCGCGTGGTGGATATCGACGTGACCGGCCGTGAACCGGTGGTTGCCTGTCCGCACCTGCCTTCCAACATCAAGCCCGTTTCGGAAGTGCGCGACACGCCCATTCAGCAGGTGGTCATCGGCTCCTGCACCAACGGGCGCATCAGCGACATGCGCGACGCCGCCGCCGTGCTGCGGGGCCGCAAGGTGGCCAAGCACCTGCGCTGCATCGTGCTGCCCTCCACGCCCACGGTCTGGAAGCAGTGCCTCAAGGAAGGGCTTATCGAAACCTTCATGGATTCCGGCTGCGTGGTTGGCCCCTGCACCTGCGGGCCGTGCCTTGGCGGGCACATGGGCATTCTGGGCGACGGCGAACGCGCAGTTGCCACCACCAACCGCAATTTCAAGGGCCGCATGGGCAGCCTGAATTCCGAGGTCTATCTGGCCAGCCCCGTGGTGGCCGCCGCGTCGGCCATTGCCGGTTGCGTGGCAGGACCGGAACAGTTGTAGGCCCGCCCCCTAGCGGCAACATATTTTGCTCCCCAGGCGGGAGAAGAAGGAAAGCCCCATGAACTACAAGGGAAAAGCCCACAAGGTGGGCGAACATATTGATACGGACGCCATCATTCCGGCGCGTTTTCTGGTGACCACCGACGCCAAGAAATTGGGCGAGCAGTGCATGTCCGGCCTGGAGCCGGACTGGGTCAAGCGCGTGGCCCCCGGCGACATCATGGTGGCCGGGCGCAACTTTGGTTGCGGTTCCTCGCGTGAGCACGCCCCCATCGCCATTCTGGGCGCGGGCATGTCCGTGGTCATCGGCCACAGCTTTGCGCGCATCTTTTACCGCAACTCCTTCAACATGGGCCTGCTGCTCATGGAAGTGGGCGACGACGTGGACAAAATCAACGATGGCGATGAGCTGGAAATCGACGCCGCCACCGGAGTTATCCGCGATCTGACCAACGGCGCGCAGATCACCTGCCCGCCGCTGCCCAAATCCATGGCCGCCATTCTGAACAAGGGCGGTTTGGTGGGCTATGTCAAGGAACGCCTCGCCTAAATTGGCCTTTTGCTCTCTGGCCGCGTTATAGCCCTTTTTACGCTGGCGGAGTACCTAAGAGTACCGTCCCTGCGTAAAATAGGATTATCTGCCTTGCCAGAGAATAAAAATCCAATTTGGACAACGCGCTGGCGCACAATTTTTATGTAAAAAATAGCCGGTAAACGGTGTGCGCGAGCAATCGCGACAAACAGAAAATTGAGTTCAAGGATATACCATGAAAAAGACCATCTGCCTGCTGCCCGGCGACGGCATCGGCCCGGAGATCCTGGCCGAAGGCGTTAAAGCGCTGGAAGCCACAGCCAAAAAGTTTGGCCACGAGTTTGTTTTTGAAAGCGCGCACATCGGCGGCGCGGCCATCGACGCCACGGGCGATCCCCTGCCGGAAGAAACGGTGCGCAAGTGCCGCGCGGCCGACGCAGTGTTTCTGGCGGCGGTGGGCGGCCCCAAGTGGGATTCGCTGGCGCCGGAAAAACGCCCGGAAAAAGGCCTGCTGCGCATCCGCAAAGAGCTTGCGCTGTTCGCCAACCTGCGCCCGGCCATGCTGCTGCCGGAACTGGCCGGGGCCTGCCTGCTGCGCGCGGATATCGCCGCCAGGGGGCTGGATCTTGTGGTTGTGCGCGAGCTGACGGGCGATATTTATTTTGGCGAGCCGCGTGGGCGCGAAACGCGCGATGGCCTGCGCACTGGCTATAACACCATGGTTTACAACGAGGAAGAAATCCGCCGCATCGCCGTGGTGGCCTTTGAAACGGCGCGCAAGCGCCGGGGCAAGGTCTGCTCCGTGGAAAAGAGCAACGTGTTGGAAACCTCGCGCCTGTGGAAAGAAGTGGTGCTTGAAACGCACCGGCAGTATGCCGATGTGGAACTTTCGCATATGTATGTGGACAATGCGGCCATGCAGCTGGTGCGCGATCCCTCGCAGTTCGACGTTATCCTGACGGGCAATATCTTTGGCGATATTCTGTCCGACGAGGCTTCCGTCATCACCGGTTCGCTGGGCATGCTGCCCTCCGCCTCCATGGGCGCGAGCGGCCCCGGCCTGTTTGAACCCATCCACGGTTCCGCGCCGGACATCGCCGGGCAAAACAAGGCCAACCCCCTGGCCACCATCCTTTCCGGGGCCATGATGCTGCGTCTGGGCTTTGACATGAGCAAGGAAGCGGACGCCATTGAGGCAGCCGTGCGCAAAACCCTGGCGGACGGGTTCCGCACCGGCGACATTATGGAGCCGGGCAAAACCCTGATTGGCTGCAAGGAAATGGGCGATACGGTTGTGGAACGGCTGTAGCCGCTGATTCCGCAAATATTCTGAAAGGCCGCCCGCAGCAACGGGCGGCCTTTTGTGGTTTTTGATCCCTAACAGTGCCGCAGGGCACACATGGCGCGCTCACTGAGGATGCAGGCCTGGGTGCTCGCCAGTAACAGCGAGCTGTAAGCGGTGCGGCTTCAGGCGTGCCGGGGGCGCAAAAAAGCGGTTATGCGCTTGCCCAGCATGACCAGCACGACGGAAAGGGCGATAAGCGCCACCCCCGCCGCCAGCGAAAGGCTGAAAGGCTCGCTGAACACCAGAATGCCCACCGTCACAGCCGTGAGCGGTTCCATGACGCCCATGATGGAGGTGAGGGTTGAGCCGATGCGCTGCACGGCCAGAATGAGGGTGAGGTTGGAAACAACCGCCGTCACCACGGCCAACAGCGTTGCCAGCAGCAGCTCCCACCACGATTGCAGCGGGCGGAACGTGCCCGTAATCAGGGCGTTGCCGCCAGAAATCACGGTGCTGAAGGCCAGCACGTAAAAGGTCATCACCAGGCTGCTCATGTTGGGAATGCGGGCGGCATAAATGCCGGTGATGTACACGGCGTTGCACAGGGCGGAGAGCAGCATGACCACCAGGCTGAACAGGCTGACGGGACAGGCTTCATGCGAACCGCCGCCGCTGAGCAGGTAGACCCCGGCGATGGCGAGCAGCACCGCTGTGGCCGTTATCCACGAGAACCGCTCGTGGTAGAAAACGATCATGATAAGCATGACCATCACGGGGTAGGTGAATTGAAGCGTGGCCGCAACGCTGCTGGGCATGTACTGGAAGCCCCAGAAAAACAGCAGGGCCGCCAGCGTGTACATAAGGCTCATGCCCGCCAGCTTGCACAGGTCGATGCCGCGTGCGCGAAAGCGTTCGCCGCGCGCCGCGAGCACAAGGCCCAGCACCACGGTGGCGATGGCGAAGCGATAAAAAAGGGCTGCTGAAGGGGGAACGCCGTTGCTCATGAGCGGCAGCGTGAACAGAGGAATCAGGCCGAACGCCGCAGACGACAGAATGCTGTATAAAAAGCCCATGATATCCTTCTTGATGGGGGGGGTAACAGCTTCCATACCGGGGAAAGGGCGGGCGGGCAAGCCCGCCGGGCGCAAAAAAAATGTCCCCGGCAAAAAAACCGGGGACAGTATCGCGCGGCGAACGCGCGGCAAAAATACAGGCGGCCTGAACCTACTTGGCGTGGTCCATAACCACTTCCGCTTCGGGGTGCACCTGCCGCAAGGCTTCATGCATGGCCGCGGCATCGGCAAAAGCGCGGAAGGGGCCGATTTTTTCATCGCCTTGGGCGGCGTTGTAGCGCACGAAAAATGCCTCGTCGGGCTGCAGGGGGGTGCCGCTTTCGTCGCTGACAACCTCAAGCTTGACCTTGCTGACGCCCCTGTCGTCAATGTCGAGCTGCTGCGCGGCGGCGTAAGAAAGATCAATAATGCGCCCGCGCACAAAGGGGCCTCTGTCCGTCACGCAAACCATAACGCTTTTGCCGTTTTTCTGGTCGGTGACGCGAACAACCGTGCCCATGGGCAGGGTGCGGTGCGCGGCCGTAAAGGTGTACATGTCATAGTTGAGCCCGCTGGCGGTGGCGCCGCCGTGAAAATCGCGGCCATACCATGAGGCCTTGCCCGACATGATTTCGCTTTCCTGGGCGCGCTTCAGCCAGATATCGCGGTTATCCGCGCTTTCACGGCTTTCTTCTTTTGTGGAGGAGCGCTGCGCGGACGACTTGGAATGTCTGGATTTAGACCGTGCTTCAGATTTATCGTGCTTGGAGCGCGAGCGGTGCGAAGAGGCGGTTTTGTCACTGGACTTGTCGCGTTTGGATTTGCGAGCTTCAGTGTCGCCGGAAGACTTGTGGGCGGCGTGAGAAGTAGCGTTCGAATGCTTTTTTTCGGAGGGAGCGCTTTTTGAAGCCGCGTCGGCGTTCATGGGGGTGGCCATAAGCGTGCAAATAGCCATGGCCGCCAGCATTAATGGCCAGCGTGAATACCTCATGGTCATTCCTTTGTTGCTGTTCGAGGCTGGCCAGCGAAATGCCGGACGAACCGCGCCCGCGGTTCTGACCCCAGAAGCCTTCCATTGATGGCAGTGAGTGCGCCTTGCACGCAACGTCCATCGGCTCCCCAGGGGAATGCCTGTTCAATTGGCAGCACTATACTCCAGAATAACGCCTCGTGTCAAACGTGAAAAATCTTTTATTTCAATTAGTTATGGCAAAGTATAGTCTAGAGATAGTCAAAAAAGCGGCATTTTGCCATCAAACGGACATGCCGTTGCCGCAGGGCAAGAAAGGAAAAAACAGCGTAAACGTGAAGGGCAAACCGGGGCTATGCACCCCGTGCCGGTGGGGACAAAAACCACCTTGCGGCGCAAAAAAAGGAGGGAACGGCCAGGCCGTTCCCTCCCGCAAAGCGGTGTTGCCAGCGTGGGCTACCAGTCCAGCGTCCGTTTGAAGGCGCGGGCCAGGTCTTCCACCGGGGCGTCAACAATGGTGCTGTCGCCAGATTTCATGACCAGACGGCCAGAATCGGTGACGGAGCCGATGCGTGCGCAAAGCTGCCAGTGGCCCATGGCGTCAAGAATCATGGCCAGGTCGGGTTTTACGCTGACGACCAGGCGGCTGGCGCTTTCGCTATAGAGCAGCTCGGTAAGGTTCATTTCCTGCAGGGCGGGCACGGCGTTGAGGTCGATTTCCGCGCCCAGGCGGCCGCCGATGCACATTTCGGCCACGGCCACGGCCAGGCCGCCGTCAGAGCAGTCGTGGCAGGCGGAGATGGCGCGTTGCCCCATGAGGGCGTTGACGGCGCGGTAGCGCGGCCTGGCGGTCGCGGCGTCCACGTGCGGCACGCTGCCGCCCTTGAGGCCCAGTTCCGTGGCTGCTTCGCTGCCCGCCATTTCCTTCCAGGTGCCGCCAAGCACATAGATGGCGTGGCCCGGCTGCTTGAAGTCAGAGGTCTGGGCCGCCGTGACGTTGCGGATGACGCCCATGATGGAAAAGAGCACCGTGGGCGGAATGGAAATGCGCTCGCCGCCGCCGGTGTAGTCGTTTTTCATGGAGTCTTTGCCCGAGATGCAGGGCACGCCGAAAGCCAGCGAGAACTGCTGCAGGGCGCGGCAGGCGCGCACCAGCTGGGCAAGCTTGTAGCGCCCGTCGGGGTTGGAGGGGCTGACGACCGGGTCGCACCAGCAGAAGTTGTCCACGCCGGCCAGGGCGTCGGGGTCCGCGCCCACGGCCACGGCGTTGCGGATGGCTTCGTCCATGGCGTTGGCCATCATCCAGTAGGTGTCGTAGTCGCTGAATTTGGGGCAGATGCCGTGCGAAAGCACCAGGCCCGCGTCCGATTCCAGCAGGGGGCGCAGCACGCCCGCATCGGCCGGGCCGTCGCGCTTCACGCCCACCAGGGGCTTGACCACGCTGCCGCCGCGCACCTCATGGTCATACTGGCGGATGATGTATTCCTTGGAGCAGATGTTGAGCGTGCCCAGCATGCGCTGCAAAAAGGCGGTCTGGTCCACAGCGGCCACGTCCACGCTGATGTCGGCGGTTTTGGGCGTTTTCCATTCCGCCTCAAGCTCCAGCTGGGGCACGCCGTCGTGCATGAAGTCCATGGGCATGGAGGCGATGACGCGGTCGTGGTAGCGCACTTCGAAATATCCGGTGGTGGTGAAGCGCCCCAGGTCGGTGGCTTCAACATCCATGCGCGCGGCCAGCGCCATAAATTCGTCCAGCTTTTCGGGCGGCACGGCCAGGGTCATGCGTTCCTGCGCTTCAGAAAGCAGAATTTCCCAGGGGCGCAGGCCGTCATATTTCAGGGGCGCTCTGGCGATATCAAGCACGCAGCCGCCCGTGTCTTCGGCCATTTCGCCCACGGAGGAGGAGAGGCCCCCGGCGCCGTTGTCGGTGATGGCGTGGTAAAGGCCCAGATCGCGGGCGCGCATGATGAAGTCATACATCTTGCGCTGGGTGATGGGGTCGCCGATCTGCACGGCCGTTGCGGGCGAGCCTTCATGCAGCTCTTCGGAGGAGAACGTAGCGCCGTGGATGCCGTCCTTGCCGATGCGGCCGCCGGTCATAACGATGACGTCGCCTTCCTCCGCCTGCTTGAACCAGCCGGGGCGGCCGTGGATTTCAGCGGGAATAAGGCCCACCGTGCCGCAATAGACCAGCGGCTTGCCCAGATAGCGCTCGTCAAAGACCAGCGAGCCGTTGACCGTGGGGATGCCGGATTTGTTGCCGCCGTGCTCCACGCCCTCGCGCACGCCTTCAAGCACGCGGCGGGGGTGCAGCAGCCGGGGGGGCATGGCCTTGTCGTAAAAGGGCGAGGCAAAGCAGAACACATCGGTGTTGCACACCAGTTCCGCGCCCATGCCCGTGCCCATGGGGTCGCGGTTGACGCCCACAATGCCGGTGAGCGCGCCGCCATAGGGGTCCAGCGCCGAGGGGCTGTTGTGGGTTTCAACCTTGATGCAGGCGTCGTAGCCATTGATGAAGGCGATAACGCCCGCGTTGTCCTTGAACACGGACTTGCAGTAGTCGTTTTCGCCCATGCGCGCGCGCAACAGGGCCGTGGCGTCGCGTATGCAGCTTTTATAGAGGTTGTTCACCACCTCGCGGCGGCCGGAATCGGCATTGACGTAGGCAATGCGCGAGGCAAAAATTTTGTGTTTGCAGTGCTCGGACCAGGTTTGGGCCAGCACTTCCATTTCCACATCCGTGGGGTCGGCGGGCAGGCCCACGGCGCTGCGGCGGGCGGCCTCGGCCGGTTCGTTGAACTGCTCGCGGATGCTGTGCATTTCCCCAAGGTTGAGCGCCCAGGTATTTTCGCGGCTGGCCTTGGTGAGGGCCGCGTCGTCCATGGCCGAAAGGGCCACGGTGTCCACGGTTTCGTTGATCTCGCCCGTCACCTTGGCGGCCTGCGCCTCAAAGCCGGGGGTGGCGTTCCATTCCTCGCGGCTTTTGATGCGGTAGCGCTGAATAAGGGTGTTGCACAGAAGGTCGCGGGCCAGCATGTCAACCTGCTCGCGGGTGAGTGGCGCGGCCTTGTCGCTGCTGATTCGGTATTGCACGGCGGTGTAGACGCGCAGGCTGTCGCGGGGCACGTCCAGCACCATGGCGGCGGTGTCGCGCGCGGTGCGGGCCTCGTTGTCCGTAACGCCAGGGCGGAAGCCCACTTCCACAAACCAGTCGGCGGAGTCCAGCAGCGGCAGCGGTTCAAGCGATGCCTCCTGCAAAATGGGGTCGTGCCAGATGCTTTCGTCCAACAGGCGGGCGACCTGCGCCGCCTCAAGCCCGTCAACGGTAAAAACCTTGATCTGGCGGACGCCGGAAACAGAAAGGTTCAGCGCCTTGCGCAGGTGCTGGGCCGTTTTGCGGCCCTGGGTATCGTCAAGTCCGGCGCGGGGGCCGGTTTCTACCCTGTAGAGCATGATTGCTTTCCTCTTGGTTTGGCTGCTTACTTTTTTCTGTCGCGCACATAGTCGGCCATCTGGCGCATAAGCTCGCGTTCAGGCCTGTCCGGCAGATTTTCCAGCGCCCGGCGCGCTACGTCAAGAAATTCTTCGGCCTGGCGGCGCACGGCTTCGTCGTGCCCTTGCTGGCGGATACGCCCGGCGATATCGGCGGCATCGGCCTCGGTCATCATTCCGGCGCAAAAGGCGGCGTCAAAGGCGGCGCGTTCCGCCTCGTCAAGGCCGTCGCGATAGCGGCGTAAGGGGGGCGTCAGCTTGCCCTCGCGCACGTCGCCGCCCGTGGGCTTGCCGGTAACGCTTTCGGGGGCGAAATCCAGCGCGTCGTCCACCATCTGAAAGGCCATGCCCAGGTTTTCGCCATAGGCGGCGGCAGCGGCCACGGCTCCGTCTTCCGCTCCGGCGGCCAGAGCGCCCATTTCGCAGGCGGCGCGGATAAGCCAGGCCGTTTTGCCGCGAACCATGTCCTCATAATCGGCGTTGGTTCCGTCCACGCGGCGCTGGGCCGCTATTTCCAGAATTTCGCCCGCCGCCGTGCGGCTGGTGGCCTCGGAAAAACAGCGCGTGAGGCGCACGTCGCCCCGTGCGGCCACAAGGGCGTTGGCCCCGGCCAGCAGGGCGTCGCCCGCCAGAATAACGCTGGAAACGTCAAAAAGCGTGTGCGCGGCGGGTTTGCCCCGGCGGCTCATGGCGTTGTCCAGCACGTCGTCGTGCAGCAGTGTGGCGGCATGGAGCATTTCCAGCGTGACGGCAAGATCGCGGATGTCGTCCCTGGCATAGCCCAGCAAACGCGCGGTCATTACGGTAAGCAGCGGGCGCAGGCGTTTGCCGCCCGCATCAAAGATGTGTCGGGCCACGGGGCGCACCGGCTGGGGCAGGGTTTCAACCGCCCTGACCAGCGCACGGTTGATGCCGGGCAACTCAAGGGCGAGGCGTGCTTTCAGTTGCATCATAGACTACTCAGATGAGGTTGAGCGCGGGCAAAACCCGCGCAAGCGCGCTCAGCGCGCCGGGAAAATCTTTTTCATGACCCGCGCGGGGGCCAACCTTGTTGGAAACACAGCGCGCCTCCACACAGGGCACGCCCTGACGCGCGCAGGCATATGCCACGGCAAAGCCTTCCATGTTTTCCAAATCCGCGCGGTAACGCGCCTGCAAATCCGCCGCCCTGGCAAGGCTGGCGCTGACCCCGGCCACCGTGAGCGACGTGCAGGGCGTGAAAATATCGTCCTTGAGGCGCGCGCCCACAACGTGCAGCGCCTCCGCGCCCGGCAGGGGCAGGCGGTCGCGCACCGCCTCGCCGGATTCAGGCTGCCACAGGGGAAAGCCAAAGGCCTCCGCTGTAACGGATTGCCCGTCGTGCAGGCCGTATTCCGGCCATATTTCCCGCCGCACCAGGCACGCTTCCCTCAGGGGAAACCGCGCCAGGTCAAAGGCCCCGGCCAAGCCGCCATTGAGCACAGCCGTCACGGGCGTGCCCTCGGCCTGCGCCCGGCTGAAAGCCAGCCCCATGGCCAGCGCCGCGTTGACAGGCCCCACGCCGGTGAGGCAGCACAGCGCCGGGCCGTGCTTCAGGCGCAGGGGCCAAAGGCGCATTTCCGGCCAGGATTTTGCCGTGCCAGCGCCTGCATCCATTCCCGGCGGCGTAAAGCCGGGCAGCAGGCCCGCCAGCTCCGGGCCGGAGGCGGCGCAGAGCAGCAGGCTCATCGTGCGGCCCCACCACGGTGGCGAACCGGGGCGGCAGGGGCCACGGCGGCGCGCCTGAACGGCAATTCGCGTTGCGGCTGTGCCGTGCATGCGGGCATGGCAGGCTCCTTTACAAAACAGCGGTTTTCCGTCACCAGAAAACCATGAAATTCGATACCGCTCTTTTTTTGCGCGCTCTGGGGCTGGCCATTGTTATCGAAGGCCTGTGCTGGACCCTCTTTCCCGGCGGCATGCGGCGTGCCCTGCTGCAACTGCTGCCCCTGCCCGAAAGCCGCCTGCGCATTGTGGGCCTGCTGGCCCTGTGCCTTGGGCTGGTCATAACGGCGCTGGCCGCGCACTAACCGCTGAGCCGCCCGCGCCGTTGCTGCGGAACCGCCGCGCCCCTCAGCCTTTCGCCCTGGCGCTAGGCCTTTTCCCCCACATGCAGGCAAACAATGCCCGAGGTGAGCTTTTCGTGCCAGGCACGGGCAAAGCCAGCGTCGCGCAGTTCTTTTTCAAGGCTGAGCGCCGAGGGAAACTTGCGGATTGTTTCCGCCAGATAGGAATACGCCCCGGGGTCTTTGGAAAAAATCTTGCCCACGCGCGGCAGCAGGTGGTTGAGATAGAGATTGTAAAGGCCGCCCCAGATGCGTTCCTGCCCGGAACCGAATTCCAGAATGCAGGCCCGGCCGCCGGGCCGCAGCACGCGCAGCATTTCGGCGAAGGCCGCTTCGCGGGGCAGGATGTTGCGTATGCCGAAGGCCATGGTGATGCAATCCACCGAGGCGTTGGGCAGGGGCAGGCGCTTGGCGTCGGCCGCCACGGGCAGCACGGCGCGGGCATTGGCCCCGGAAAGCTTGCGGCTGCCGCGCACCAGCATGGGCGGGCAAAAATCCATGGCGGGCACGATGGCCGAGGGATAACGGCGGCGAATGGCGAGCGAAACATCAAGCGTGCCAGCGGCCAGATCCAGCACCCGGCCGGTTTCTCCCAGGCGCACATTGCGCGCCAGAACCTTGCGCCAGTGCTGGTCGAGGCCCAGGCTCAGCAGCCTGTTGAGCAGGTCGTAAAACGGCACAATGCGGCCGAACATGCCAGCAACAGCCGCGTCGTGCGCGGGTTTGACAACCGCCTCGGGGGCGGTTTCGCGGGGGGCTTCCACGTTTATTCTCCGTTCTTGTCCTGATCTGCCGCAACGCCAATGGCGGCGCAGACCACACGATAGACCGCGGGAAACACCTCGGCGAAATTGCCAGGGGAAACCGTGCGCGTTTCAATGAATTTGGCGGTCAGTTCCTTGGCCACCTGCAAGGCTTCCTTGCGATCCTTATCCATTTGAGCCTCGGCTTCCGGCCCTTGGGGCGCGGCAAAAATGAAAACCCGCCCCTTTGGGGAATGGCCAAGACCCACAGCGGGTATTGCCTGGACGGGTAAAGACACGGAAGCGAAGCCCCCGCCCCTTTTTTTGAAAAGTGCGTTGCGGGCCAGCGCCCGAGAAACCGCGCAACAGCATATGCGTTCCGCACTGCGTTGGCAAGACCGGAACACCCGCCCCAAGCCGCACTGGCCGGGCGCGGCGGCTGGTTCGCCCGCGCGGGAAGAAGGAGAAACGCCGGTTACTGTTCGTCGAGCAGGCGACCTATTTCCTCGCGCAGAATGCGGGCGGCGGCTCCGGCGGCGGCCTTTTCCACCCGGTCATTGAAGCGCGGTTCCAGTTCGTCGAGGCGGGCTTCCAGCGCGTCCATGCGCGCCGTGATGCTGCGCGTTGCGGTGACGACGGGCTGCAGGCGCTCGTCCATCGCTGCTTGCTCTGCTTCCGGGGCCACCTGCGGCGCAGGGGCGGCGGCCATGGCCTGAGCCACGGCGTCGGCCACAAGGGCCGTAATCTTTTGGTGCAGCGGTTGATCCTCGGTAAACAGGGCCTCAAGCTCCTGGCGCGGCAGCGCGGCGGCGGTCAATTCCTGCACGGCCGCGATCTGGGCTTCCAGTGCGGTTTCAAGGGCTATGATGCGTTCGCTGGCCTCCTGAAGCGCGTGCTCGCACTGCTCAACGCGCGCGGACATGGCAGCCACAGCGTCGGCGGCGTCGGCGGCGCTGGTGGAGGCCTCAAAGGCCTGCGCAAACGCATCCACAGCCTGCGAGGAAGCCTCGGTAGCCTGCGCCATAACATCCTTAAGCGAGATTTCCACAGCGGCTGCCGCCATGGAGGCTTCCGCCAGGATATCTTCGGGCGTTGCGGCATTGGGAGGAAGAATCTCGTCCGGCGTGAGCGGCGGGGCCCCTGCGGCTTTCGCAGTGGTTTTACGCGCTTCTTTCTCGGCGGACGTTTCTTCGCGCACTTCCTCAGCCGCAGCGGCCAGCAGCGCGTCAAAATCCGGGCCCATGCCGTCGTCCGCAGCCGGTTCTGCGGCTGGGGCGGGTTCCGGTGCGGGAGCCAGCTCTGAAGCAAGGTCGGGTTCCGATGCCGGGGCGGCCTCGGGCGGCAGGTCTTGCACGGCTTCGGGATAGGAAATTTCGGGCATGTCGGCCTGCGGCGCGTCGAGCGCGTCGAGCGCGCCGGGCACGGCAGCGGCGGGCGCTTCCGGTTCCGGCGCTACAGGGGCTTCCTGCGGCACGTCGGGTGCGGCTTCCGCGTCGGCGGCAGCGGCGGCCAAGAGGCTGTCGATGTCCACGGGGGTGTCTGCGGGCATGTCGGCGGGCATGTCAGCCTGCGGCGCTGCAGCGGTGGGCGCTTCCAGCTCGGGCGCAACCGGGGATTCCTGCGGCACGTCGGGCGCGGTTCCCGCGTCGGCGGCAGCGGCGGCCAAAAGGCTGTCGATGTCCACTGGGGTGTCTGCGGGCATGTCGGCCTGCTGCACGTCGGGCGCGACGGGTGCGGCAGCGGCTTGGGCAACCGGCTGCGCGGCCGGTTCCGGCTGCGGCGCGACCTCTGGGGCGGGAGCGTTCTGCGCTACGTCCTGAGGGGCCGCGATATTGGCTTCAAGATCGTTTGCTGCGGCGGCCAGCAGGCTATCAATGTCCAAATCCATGCTGGCGTCAGGCCCGTCGGGAATTACCGCCGCTTGGGGCGCTGCCTTGGCAACCGGCTGCGATGCTGGCTCTGGCTGGGACGTGGACTGGGCAACGGGCTGCGCCGCTGCTGGCTCAGGTTTTGTCTGTGCCTCGGCTTGGGGGGCCGCGCGTTCCACATTGGCGGCGGCCAGCAGGCTGTCAAGTTCATCGCTGGAGAACGTGGGCGCGCTCTTTTGGGGCGCGGGCGGCGGCGTGGCGGGTTGGGCCGCGCTTGCGGTTTCCGCCAGTCCTTCACGCAACAGGTCGTCGATGGCCGAGGGCGACGCTTGCTGCTGCGTTGGATCGGCGGCGGCCAGCAGTTCGTCCAGATCCGGCGCGCCCGTTTGAGCAGCGCCGCCCTGCGGGGCGCTTGGCTGGGCCGCAGGGGCCGGGGCGGCAACGTCGTTCAGCAGGTTGTCCACGGCCTGATCCGCGTCTTCAGGGGCCGCCTTTGCGTCGCGTTCTCCGGGTTGCGGCGGAATATCAAGAGAATTCAAAAGGCTATCAACATCGCCCATGCCGGGCATGTGCAGTTCTTCATTGGGATCTATGGGGTGGTCTGTCTGCGTGGAGGGCGCGGAAAAGTCCAGCGCCACACCTTCGGTTTGTTGGGCGTCTTCCTTTTTGTCCATCTGGGCGAGCAGGTCGTCGATGGCGGCTTCAGCGGGAGCGGAGTCGTCGTTGAGGCTGCTCAAATGTTTCTGAATCGTTTCCTGCTCGGTTTCCACATGCTGTGCCTGCGCGGAAGAATCGTTTGCCGGAACTTCGCCTTTTTCAATCAATTCGGTGAGATCGATGATCTGATCATCGTTTTCAGCGGGGTTCTTGGCAACCATGCGCCACCTCATGGGGTTATGTGCAGCGGCCCTAGGCCGGAAAAGTGCGAAAATAAGCGTTTCATATTGCAAAAACGACATTTTTTCGTATCAGTTTATGGCAAAAGACGCAAATTCGGCAGATGTGTTTTTGAAGGGTCAGCGGCTGGGTTGCGCCAGATGCCAACAGCGGCTCCAGGGCTGTGCCATGGAGCCGCTGTGGAAAACGGCAGGCGTTGCGGCGCGCTCATGCCGAGCCGCAACGACCGAAAATGGAGAAAAAGCGGTCTACGGGTGGCACTTGGACTTTGCGCAGCCGGTCAGATCCTTCTTAAGCTCGGGCTTTTCGGCCACGACCTTGGAGTGACAGCCAATGCAGTTGGTGTGCTTGAGTTCTTTTTTGGCGTGGACCACATAGTAAAGGCTCTTGTCGCCCTGCTTGGCGGTCAGGTCGTCATGGCAGCCAGCGCTGCCGCATTTTGCAAAGCTTTCCTTGCCGTTCACCGGGTGGTGGCAGGTAACGCATTCCACCTTGGCGTGAGCCGCGTGCGGGAACATGACAACCTTTTTCTCGCCCTTGAACTCCAGCGGCTTGTCGGGAGCGGTGGGAGCGGCCAGGGCCGACATGGCCAGAGCAAGCACCATGATACAGGTAAGAACCAGAACTTTTTTCACGGCAGACCTCCTTAAAAGTGCGGCAGATGAGAACAGATTAGCGTGATTTTACGGCCCCACGCAGAGGGTGTCAATGACTATGCCGAAAAGAGCTTCCCACTTGTTTGCTACGTTGTGGGGGTTGCGCGCCTTTTGCGGGCATAGCCCCTGGGCGTCAGCATGTACCTGCCCAGCGCGCGGCTTTCCGCATTGCCGATGATGAGAATGGAGAGCATGTCCACCTGTCCGGCATCGAACTGATCAAGGCGGAACACCCGCGCCTCCTGCCCAGGCCTGAAGGCCTTGCGCACCAGCCCCACCGGGCAGTGTGGCTCACGGTAGCGGCGGGCTATTTCCAGCGCCTGCTCCAGATAATGGGGCCGCCCCTTGGAACGCGGGTTGTAGATGGCGCACACAAAGTCCGCCTCCAGCGCAGCGTTGAGCCGACGCACGATGGTTTCCCACGGTGTGAGCAGGTCGCTCAGGCTTATGCAGGCGAAATCATGCATGAGCGGGGCCCCCAACAGGGCCGCCGCAGCGCAAACGGCGGGCACGCCGGGAACAACGCCGAAGGGCACGTCGTCTACCAGCCCGCGCGCTTCAAGCGTTTCAAGCGCAAGCCCCGCCAGGGCATAGATGCCGGGATCGCCAGAACAGACAAGCGCTGTGGGCTGCCCGGCCAGCGCCGCGTCCACAGCGGCGGCGCAGCGTTCTTCCTCGTGCCGCATGCCGGTGCTGATGCGCTGTTTGCCCGCCAGAAGTTCCGGCGGCACCAGGTCCATGTAGAGGTCATAGCCCGCTATGCAACGGGCGTTTTTTAGAACATCGCGGGCCTGGGGGGTAAGGCATGCCTCGTCGCCCGGTCCGAGGCCAACGACGTGCAGGCTGGCTGCGGTCATAAACTTTTCCTGTTTGAAATGGCAACGGCCATGGTAATTTGTCTTTGAATAATGATTTTGGGCATCAGCAGGCGGGCCGACTGCGCCAGAAAGGCCCGCTCCGCAGCAAGCAGGGCCGCGGCTTCACACACGCTGAACGGGGGCAGCCCAAAGCGTTTGCCCGCCGCAACGGAGGGGTTGGGCGTGGAAAGTCCCGCCAGCAGCTTTGCCTCAAAACTCCGCAACGGCACATGCAGGCTTGCGGCCAGCGCCTGCAGAGCCGGTTCACGCAATTTTTCCGTCACCGTTGCCAACGCCGCCACGGCCTGCGGCTCAAGGCCGTGTTCGGCCAGCAGGCGGCGCACCGCGTCTTCCAGCAAGGCGGGGGATACGCCGTTGCGGCAGCCCAGCCCCACAAACAGGCGCGGCACGGCCACGCGCAGCGTGGGGGCATCCGGCGGCAGCAGTTTCCAGTGCGCGACAAGCAGCGGCCCCTCAACCCCTGCGGCGGGTGGGGTGCTCGCATTTTTCGCGGGCAGGCGCACAAGGGCGGGATGCTCCGGCACGGCGCGGCAAGGATCCCACACGCGCAGCTGTTTGCCTTCCAGCAGGGCTGCCTGCGCGGTGGGCAGGCGGTCCCAGTCCACAGGGCGCAGACCGGCATCGCGCAGCAGTATGTCCAGCGCGAGAGGCGCGTTTTTTGTGGGCGAGGCCTTGTCTTCCGCACTGGCGGCGGCGTCCGAGGCTGTGGTGATGACCGGCGCGGCTCCAAGCAGGCGGGCCACATGGCGCGCCAAGTCGTTGCCGCCGCCCCAGTGGCCGGAAAGCAGGCTGACGACATAGCGACCGGCGGGGTCCAGCACCAGCACCGGAGGGTCCGTGCTTTTGTGGGTCAGCAGCGGGGCCAGGGCGCGCACGGCAATGCCAGCCGCCCCGATGAACACATGGGCCGGAAAAGTGGGGTATATCTGGGCCAGCAATGCGCCAAGGTCGTTGAAGGGTTCAGCCTGCGGCGGGCAGAACCGCGCCGGAGCGAACAGTCGCACCCGCCGCACCTGCAGAGAATCGGCGGGGGGGCCCGGGGTGGGCGGGCGGGGGGGGGGGCGC
>Ga0183101_1000788_pt1 | contig 20951 bp, 19 predicted proteins | sample Biomet3_FD_127790 | JGI IMG/M metagenome (GOLD analysis project Ga0183101, IMG submission 127790) | Microbial communities from bioreactor (seeded with sewage sludge) at LBNL, California, USA - Biofuel metagenome 3 | ecosystem: Engineered > Bioreactor > Anaerobic > Unclassified ...
TATAACAAATTTTTATAAATTTTAACAAATTGTCAAGTCAATTTGGGATAAAAAAGAAGGGAAATAGTCAGTAACAATTAGTGGATACTGTCAAAGTCAGGTTATATTCAAAATATAGGTACGTTAATTCCCACTTGTGCGAGTTTCTATTTGCTTCTATTTTTTCTTTGCCAACTAATACTCCAGTTTTCTCATTGGTAATATCTGTTAGCCCAAAAATTTTGATAAGTTCATCCACGCAAGGATTAATGCTTTCTAATTTCTTCACTTCTTCTTCAACATGATTCCGAACTAATATCCATTGTATCTTTGGCTTGTAATCCCATGACAACCCTTTTTGCTTTATAACATTGTACTCCACTTCATATCTTTGAAAACTTTGTAAGTTAGATCTTGCTAAAAACTCTTCACATTCATTGAAAAAAGAAATTAGATTTTCCTTGAGAGGGCTTGAGTGCATATTCATAGAAGTTAGTTATAAACACCTACACAAATATTTTTACTAATATGGTGTTAAATCTCATGCTTTAACTTCCTACTTTTATATTTAAAATCATTTTGCTCAACATACTACTCAGTAATTGCTACTCTATTCCAGGCAACAGATAACGAAAGATCCAGTAATTAACTTTTCTTTTTCTTCCAGTGACCGCCCGATATCTGCTGCTTCGCAGCATGCGGGCGTGGAGGAAGTTTTTAGGTATTTCTCAAAGAAACTACAAATATTTAGTAGGCATAATATACTTTTTGTGAGAGTGGTAACTTAAGGAGTCCAATGTTCCCCAAAAAAATACTCGCGTTTCCTGAAAAGCTCACAATTTCAAAAATAATTAATAAAAACTGGATAGACTGAAAATAAGTAATCATTCAGTGGTGGATTTAGCCTTGATTGAATAAAGAAATTTTGTAATTTTTCTGATATTCCGGGGTTTAAGAAGAGCATATCCTGCAAAATAATGAAAAATCAGAGGTTCTTAAAATGAGTAAATCCTTCAAAATTTTAAAATATTTGCTATTGGCAATTGCAGGTTTGGCTGTGCTTCTCTTTGTGGGCTTCTTTGGATTTCTTACGTTAATGACTATTAATGACCAAGCCTCTTATTGTGGAGATACTGTTGACGTCGGACCCATTGATTACAATTCCATTGTCACAAAAGCAGAGAAAGCAGGATATGATCTCAGTGGACCTTATACCAGGCTGGATAAAGCAAATTTAATAGAACCGGGAAATGTCGAATCTCTTGAGGAAAGATTTAAAACAGACTACAGGGTATCAAGAATCGCTCTCTACTACAACTTAAACACATATCTCGAATTTGAAAAAGATGAGAAAAATCAAACCCTTGTAACGCTCTACAATTATTCTCATCACAATGACGCCGGTGATATTACGCCGCAGATGTCTTCTATGTTTCCTGAAGACTCCTGGATGCTTAAGATGCTCGGAATGAGTTTAGGACTTAACGAAACTGATTCCGGAGAATTTCTTAAAAAGTTAAAGAATGAGGCATCAAACCAGAAGGGATTTGTGAGTCTGACTACAAAAGAAAGTGTAGATTTTCCGGCAGTCTATGCTTATCTTAACCAGAGCAAAACAACAACTTTCATAGGATCTGAAGACAAATTTTACAGAAACGATACAAAACTTGGGTGCATAAGGTTTGTTATCCCCGAAACTACCATCACTCGGAAACATCATTTCAATAAATACAATATTTATGTGAGCAGTTCGGGATTTATACGTGCAGATATTACGATGCCCATAGGCAGCGCCGGAAAAGAAATCCCTGAAGAAGAGTACAGAACAGTATTCAGGGAAATGTTCGAAAATCTTGGTTTACCTGCCGAGAAACTTGACGAAATGGAATTAGACTACACTCCAAGTATCTGGTGAGACCTGTCCCCTTTATTTATCTCCATTTATTGAGGTTGCAGGCACGAAAGCTGCAAAGAGGAAAGCTGCAAAAAGGAAAGCTGCAAAAAGGAATTTCAGTCTGCAGGAAACAGTGATGAGCCTTCTACATTATTCGTCGAGTTCATTTTTGGGATCCTCGTATCTGTATTATTTGATAACGGGTTAGCACTGATAGATGTCAAATTGTATCCAAGGTCCAATGGTTCTGCATTGCCAACATCTTCCGGTCTTAAGGTGAAGTCTTCCACCTTTATTTTCTACCATATGGACAAACTCGCGGTGTGGTCAGAGTGTCCGTGCTGATTCAAAAGAGCACTCCGAAAAAAATACATGTTGAAGTTTTGATAAAAAGTTTAAAAGAGGATGGTCTCACCATTTTTTACGTCTAAATATTACTGTTAAAACAAGTATTGCAGCAACAGGTACAATAATTGAAGGGAAATCTACGAAATTTGGAGCAAACTTCTGAATGCGTGAATATCCTGTTTCAGCAACATAAACATTACCCGAAGAATCGACAGCGACACCATTTGGGTCATAAATTTGTCCGTTGCCGAATCCATAAGAACCCCATTGAGTGAGGTATCCGCCTATGCTGTTAAACTTCTGAATGCGCTGATTATATTTATCGGTAACATAAACATTACCCGAAGAATCTACAGCAACGCCCTCAGGATCATTAAATTGTCCGTTGCCGCTACCATAAGAACCCCATTGAGTGAGGTATCCGCCTGTGCTGTTAAACTTCTGAATGCGATTATTACCACTATCGGCAACATAAACATTACCCGAAGAATCTACAGCAACGCCCTCAGAATCATTAAATTGTCCGTTGCCGCTACCATAAGAACCCCATTGAGTGAGGTATCCGCCGTTGCTGTTAAACTTCTGAATGCGATTATTACCACTATCGGCAACATAAACATTACCCGAAGAATCTACAGCAACACCATTTAGGAAATAAAATTGTCCGTTTCCACTGCCTGAAGAACCCCATTGAGTGAGGTGTTCGCCGTTGCTGTTAAACTTCTGAATGCATTTATTGCCCTTATCGGCAACATAAACATTACCCGAAGAATCTACAGCAACACCATATGGTAAAAAAAATTGTCCGTTTCCACTGCCTGAAGAACCCCATTGAGTGAGGTAACCGCCTGTGCTATTAAACTTCTGAATGCGGTCATTACCAGTATCGGTAACATAAACGTTACCCGAAGAATCTACAGCAACACCAGTTGGACATGCAAATTGTCCACTGCCACTGCCATAAGAACCCCATTTCGTAACAAAATTATAAGTTTCAGCATGCGCAACCGAAGTGCTCATCAATCCAAGAAATAATAAAACTAAACAAAACAATATTTTCCTAGAAACATTAACTTGTTGACATTTCATTTTTGAAGTCCTCCTTGTTTTCTCATTTCCGATCTTTAAAAGTCCAAGATGCGATTAGATATTAAAACTTTCCTTGGTTAATATGCAATTATCTTAAATATTCAAACGATTAAATATATATGAAAATGATATAATAGAAAAACAATTGTATAGAGACAGTAAGCTATCTCAACAAGAATAAGCTAAACCATAAAAATAAAGGTTTATTGAATATCAATTCAAAAATATGAACGGTTCGTGGGTATAAGCCAATGAAAATCGAAAGCAAACGACTCTATTAATCTATTCCTCGAATATATGGGATATACTCTCTTTCCAAATGGATCTATAATTCAGGAATACGATCTATGAACGTTTATTGCTAGAATGTTGGCATTTTGAATTTTACATTACATCTTAAGCAGGTTTTCATCCATTTTTCGAGAAAAAACAAGCGTTTTATTATTTCATTGGTGTATTGATTTCCAATAAAAGTTGTGGCATTTCACGGATTTTTTCTCACATATCGGTATAGCACAGTCTTCGAAGAATGAGAATTTAAATCATTTAACTATTCAGGGTACCAAAAATCAGCTTATTGATGCTGATTTTGAGTTGTTACAGACGTGAAATTGCTAACCCCACAAAACTAATAAACGTAATCAATAGCTAACAATTTAAGAAAATGAACTCTCCAAAAAGTGCACATTAAATTTTATACAAGATGGCTAATGATGTTGTTTTATCCAAGTTGAATAGTTACCATTTATGAACTAAAAGCGATATATTGTCCAAAAGTCTTAAATGACGCCCGATTTCTGTTCACAAAGTGAACATTCGGGCGTGGAGTGAAGTGTTTAGATAATTTAAGTTAAGGCATTTTCTCCTTTGTGATCTCTGTGACGAGCTCTAGGCCGACCTGACCTCTTCGACAGTATCAAACAGACCCACAGCGCCCACCTCGGATATCTTCAGGATCAGCGCAGGCCCTTCTTTACTTATTTTCATCCTTCATAGTATTCTTAATAGTTTCAATCATCTCTTCAAACTCGCCATCATCAGGCATATGTTTTGCAAATTCGACGAGGCTGGATAATTGTAAGCATCTGTTGAATTTCTCATATTCTACGCCTTTGTTTTTCAGGTAATTTATCAGTTCGGAGTTTGTAACTTCTTTCTTTAATCCATATTTATAGCTTAGATACAAGCGCAAAGCCTGTGCAGCAGTTCCATAAGCTTCCTTATATTGCTTATCTTCATAAAGCGAGATTGCTTTTTCCACAAGTCTTCCTGCTTCTTCCCTGAAGTCAAAGTTTTCTTCCTGGAGCGGTATCTTCTCCTCAACTAATGTTTTCTGCTCCTTTTTTCCTGAATATTTGTTGTACACCAGATAGGCAAGAATAAGCAATATCAGAATTCCTATGAGATATATGGGGTAAAGGTTCCTTTCCTGCTCTCTTACAAGTTCGACATCCTCAACACTGCCGTTTTCAAATTTTGCATTGATCTGAGCTGTTTCATTTTTGGCATTCTCATATTGTATTTGAAGAGCCGTAGTGTTGTTCTCCTTGGAAAACGTTGAATCGACTTCGTTAAAACCATCATCTTGCAGTTGCTTCTGATACTTCTGGAAGTCCTTGTTCTGAGAAAGCAAGTTCCTCATTTTTTGCTTGTCTTCTGCTGTATCCGTCTGTAAACTCTTCATTGTACCATTATTCATTTCTCCTTGAATGCTTGCCTTATCACCATTTTGTTTTTCATAGCTTGCCGTGAAGGTTCCTGTATTATTTGATGAAGGGTTAGCACTCATAGATGTCAAATTGTATCCAAGGTCCGATAATTTCTGGTTTGCCTTCTGGAAGTTCTGGTTAGTTGCAACTTGCTGCTGGAATTGCTGCTGCGTTTCTTGCTGTTGTTGTACCTGTTTTTGCATCTGCTCTTTTAGTGCTGAGGTATCCTGATCCGGTTGATTGTTTTGCGCAGCCTGCTGGGGGGTTTGCGAAGATTGCTGATTGGTCATCTGTTGCATTATTTGTTGCATTTGCTGTTCTTGCTGTGAAATTTGCTGTTCTTGTTGTGCAAATGGATCTGTTGTTTGCTGTGTAGAGGATGCTTCCTGTGAAGAGCTCTGCATCGGATTGGCCTGATTTTGCTTATCGGATTCTTTTTCAACAAAATGTATGGCAATGTTACCAAGGTTGACAACTTTGCTTCCATTGTCATTGTAATTGAAATTGAGCGATACATTTAAAGTTTCAGGCTTATCGCTGGTCCCAAACCCAAGGTTGACTGTGGAGTTACCTTTGCTTACCTGAAGGTTCGTTGATTTGGAATTGGAACTTGAAAAGTGAACCGATCCACTATTAATTTCCTGTGTAAGCGTGTATCCCAGGATGCCGTTTATATCATTATTACCTGAATTAGTAATATTAAGAGGAATATAGGCTTGTTCTCCGACCAGAAAATAATAATCCTTTTGAGGAATTGAAAATACTATGTTCCCTTCGGCATAAGCTACTGGTGTTAGTAGCAAGAAAAGTGAAAAAATGGCAATGTATTTTCTTATCATTGCAGTATCCTTCCTTTTCCATATCTATAATATATCTGGATAAGTAATGTCAGAAGCGCTGCAAAGAAGAACCAGTCTTTGATGTTTGTTTCTTCTTTTTCTCTTTTTATGTTCTCACTGATGTTCTTGTAAATTTCATCCAGTGTTTTGTCATCGACGGATTTGAAATACTTTCCTCCGGTATCATTTGCAATGGCCTGCAGTGTAGCTTCATCAAGTTCTGCATACTGAGGGTTCCCAAACCAGTCATATCCAAGTAACACATTACTGTTTGAGCCCATACCGATAGTATAGACCTGAATGTTGTTAGCTTTCGCATACTTGATCGCTTCATCAGGGCTGATATAACCTGCATTATTCACACCGTCACTTAACAATATAATTACTTTTTTCTTGTTTGGGATAGACGAAGCCATGTCAATCCCAAGGCTAAGCCCATCCCCGATAGCAGTGCTGCCTTCTTTTGGTGCAATATTACGAAGTTTTTCAATTACGTTTTCTTTATCAGGGCTTAAATAAGCTGCAGTAGTAGCCCCGGATTCAAATGTGACAATTCCTACATAATCCTTACTTTTAAGAGAATTGATCAGTATTTCAGCCGATGATTTTGCTGCTTCCAGCCTTGATGGGGTATAATCCTGGGCCTGCATACTTCCTGAAACATCCATTACCAGTACAACATTAACTCCTTCTTTTGTCTGTTCCAGAGGGATGTGGGGGTTTGCAAAACCTATTATCATCAGGCCTATGGCCACCAGCGACAGATAAAAAAGATGTACATCTCTTTTTGACTTTTTAGTGTCACCCAATGCGGATTTAATAAAAGCGAGGTTGCTGAATTTTATTGCTTCGTTCTTCTTCTGTATCCTGGCTTTTTTATGCAGATAATAAATAAGTGGAATTATCAGCAAGAATATAAGAATATAAGGAGAATCAAAACCTGTCATTATCTTATCTCCTTATTTTTCTGGTCCTAAAGAATTTCTTAAGTGCGGTTTCATATGGTTCATCTGTAACGAGGTCAACCATGTCTATCTTCATTTTCCTGAAGAGTCTTTGTAAAGCTTCATTATGTTCCATGACAAGTTCTGCATAGCGTATCCTGATGTCTTCATTGGAAGTGTCAACAAGAAGTTGCTCACCGGTTTCCTCATCTTCCAGTTCGATAAGACCAACGTCAGGAAGTTCCTGTTCACGTTTGTCAGTTACTCTTAATGCAACGATATCATGTCTGTTTTTCATCACTTTAAGAGGCTTTGAGAAGTCATCAGAACAAAAATCTGAGATTACAAAGACGATACTTCTTCGTTTGAGTAGCATGGCAATGGACTGCATACTGTTCATGATGTCTGTCTTTTTTGCAACGGGCTCATAGGAAATCAATGTGCTGAGCAATTTTAGAACATGTTTTCTGCCTTTTCTGGCTGGAATGTACTTTTCAATCCCTTCCGTAAAAATGAAAAGCCCAACATTATCGTTGTTTTCCATGGCTGCAAACATTAAGCTTGCTGCGATATCTATTGCTTTTTGCTTCTTTGTGATATTACTTCCAAAGCTTCCGGAAGCCGACATATCTATAGCAAAATATACGCGCAGGTCTCTTTCTTCAACAAATTCTTTAATGAAAGGACGATTGAACCTAGCAGTGACCTTCCAGTCAATTGCACGGACATCATCACCCGCCCTGTATTCTCTGATTTCAGAAAAATCGATACCCTGACCCTTGAATACAGAGTGATAGTTTCCAGTGATCAGTCCTTCTACTTGTTGTTTTGTGCTGATCTCTATGCGCTTTACTTGCTTAATAACTTCTTTTGCACGCTGCATATAGCACACAACCCTATGTGATTTGTACACTTCTTCACTAGCGAAAATCTGCTAGCGAAAATCTGCTAGCGAAAATCTACTAGTGAAAATCTGTATTTGGCTGCTCATGGCACTTTTACTTTGTTCAGTATCTGTGCAATTATCTGGTCGCTGGTGACCTCTTCAACTTCCGCCTCGTAGTTAAGAAGTATACGATGCCGAAGCACATTGTATGCAACAGCTTTTATGTCTTCAGGAATCACATATCCTCTTCCGCCAAGCATTGCATGTGCTTTTGCAGCAAGTATAAGCCATAAGGACGCACGTGGAGATGCTCCGTATTCTATGTATCCTTCGGCGTCAACATCATAAGCCTGTGGGTGTCTCGTTGCGTCCACAACCTGTGCCACATAGTCCTTGATCTTTCTGTCAGCGTATATCTGAGAATTGAAATCCTGAATCTCAATAATTTGTTCAGATGTGAGTATCTTCGATATCTGGGGTTGTATACCCTGAGTAAACCTCTCAATGATCTCAATTTCATCCTCCTTAGTGGGATAATCAATAAGAAGTTTGAACATGAACCTGTCCACCTGTGCTTCAGGAAGCTTATAGGTACCTTCTGACTCTATTGGGTTCTGTGTTGCCATTACAAGGAAAGGACGCTCGAGTTTGAAGGTTTCTCCCTGTATACTTACCTGTCTTTCCTGCATCGCTTCTAAAAGTGCTGACTGGACCTTTGGAGGAGCACGATTTATCTCGTCGGCAAGGATAAAGTTAGAAAAGATAGGGCCTTTAAGTGTGAAAAAAGAAGCTTCATTGTGGTTGTATATTTTGGTACCGGTTATATCTGCCGGCAATAGGTCCGGTGTGAATTGAAGTCTCACAAAATCACAATCAAGGCATTCTGCCATTGTCCTGGCCATGAGGGTCTTTGCGAGTCCAGGTACCCCTTCAAGCAGAATATGACCCTGAGATATCAATGCTATAAGCATGTTGTCAATAATGTCGTCCTGCCCGATTATCTTGTTTTTGATTTCAGTTCTTAGTTTTAAGATCTGCTCAGAATAGTAGCTCGCTCTTTCATTGAGCTTCTGAATATTTTCGTCCATTTACTCACCTGCGGTGAAGAATAGCTGATAGCAAAGCATACAGTTCAGAAAGTTAGTGAATCTTAGTGAATCTTAGTGAATCTTAGTGAATCGTTTAAACCAACTAATGATAGCTTTTTGCGCTGTTAGTGCACCTTTTGGTTTTCTGTAAATTTAAAGTTTTATTCAGTATTTTTCAGTTCTTTTACCCAGGCCATCCCGCGAAGTGTGGGACACTTTGGATGCAAAATATATTTTTCAAATTAATAAAGTTTATTCAGTTGGTGTGACGGATCCATGTAAAATGTTAAATCAGAGAGTCAAAAAAACTTTGGTACAATAGTCGAATTATACACATTTATGAGTTATTTTGATATACGATACATCTTGATGTATATTTATATTTGACATTAAATTCTCCAACTTCTTCATAATGAATAACAACGAATCATGAACTTTTGTTACATATATGAAGTATGAAAGCTTTTATAATGAGCTGATCCCAAAATTCAAATGAGAATAAAGATAAGTTTCAGGCGTAGGGAATCTCGCAGCGCCTTGTTGACTCTGAAGGAGTTGTCAAATTTCTTTTTAGAGCCCAAATTAAAACTTCTCTCCACGCCCGCATGCTGCGAAGCAGCAGATATCGGGCGGTCACGAGTAAAAAATAAGAGCAGTAGAAGGAGAGTAGTAGAAGGAGAGTAGTAGAAGGAGACAAGATAGTTAAAAGGTTACAGAGATTTCTATACTGTCCGAAGTTCAGGAACTATGCCATCTCTTACTCCATTCAGCCATAGAAAGTAAAACACCTCTAAGATCCTTACCTTTTTCTGTTAGGGAATATTCTACTTTTATAGGCATTGTGTTCTCAACATTTCTTTCTATAATTCCATATAACACAAGATCCTTGAGCTTTGAAGACAGAGTTTTAGAGCTTATTGGTTTCAGAGATTTTAGTAAATCGTTGAATCGCAAAGGACCATTTGAGAGATAAAATTCTCTTATTAATAATAGAGTCCACTTGTTCCCGATCAATGTTATTGTTTGTTCGATTGGACAGGGGATATTCATCAAATCTTCTGGATAATGAAGCATGTTAGATTACCTCAAGGTTATCTGATTCCGTTATTGAAACTTATGATTTATGTACTTTCTTTTCTATACCTGGTGTACTTAGTAAAGTGTGAATAATAAATCGAATCTGATTAGATGTGAAAGGTAAAAATGATTTTTGCAAAAGGATATACTTTTACAAAAGTGATGAGGGCTATCATTCAGGTGAAAAATGAGAATAGAGGAAAAACTATGAAAATTGAACGGCTGTTACTTGCGCAGGAAAATGAAAAGACCATTCCAGCGGTGAAAATCGTTCCTTTGCAGCCAGTTGGCAGCGTGGTTTTAGTGCACGGTTACGGAGGCTGTAAAGAGGAAGAGCTGGGATTAGCCTGGCGTATAGCCGAAAAAGGTCTGGTGGTATGTGCTATAGACCTATGCGGTCATGGCGAGAATCTCTCGTTCTTGCACAAAGATATGCTGGTCGAGCTGGAAACAGCTATAGAGCACTGCCGGCAATACGGGAAAGTAGCTGCCATCGGCCATTCACTTGGAGGACGGCTGTCACTTTTAAGCAGCGCTGATTTTGTTATTGGTATATCACCTGCTCTAAATACAAAATATAGTGAAACGACTTGCGATAGGCTTGAAGCTTTCAGAAGCTATCGTGTGAGGGAAAGGTCCTTCAATTCTTTTATAATAATCATGGGCCAATTGCCAGTATGGCAACCCGATACAGCCCAGCCGACTTTAATTATATTTGGAACCCAGGATGTTCCCGAAATCGTTCAGGACTGCAAGAAACTCCAGGCTCAGGGATTCAAGGTGCAGGAAATAGACGCGGCTTTTCATAACGACATTTATTTGCATGAGGAAACATTCGGAGCAATAAATAAACAGTTAAAGCTATGGTTCAAATGAAGAAATAACAGTGTGTCAACTCCACGCTCGCATGTTCACAAAGTGAGCAGATATTGGGTAGTCACTGGTAAAAAAGAAGTAAAAGTCAAACAAAAACTTTCACAGGTATCTATAATGTCAAACGAAATAATTGTAAAAGGTAATCCTAACATCCCTAATATTGCTCTGACCTTTGATGATGGTCCAGGCAGAATAACCCCATATATTCTTGATGTGCTTCGAAAGTATGGAGCTAAAGCTACATTTTTTTGCCTTGGTTACTGTATTGACAAAAATATTGTTGCTCAAGACTATACGGGCAAATATATAACGGGCAGTGAAATTGTCAAACGCGCAAATGAAGAAGGCCATCTTATAGCCATTCATTCTTATGATCATCTAGCTCTTCCCAGACTTACTGATGAAGAAATTCTTAATAATGAATTGTCCAGGACCAAAAATATAATCACTAGTTTGATCAGAAAAACTCCTGTATACTTTCGTCCTCCCTATGGTAACATTGACGATAGAGTAAATAACATAGCAAAAGCACTTGACCTCAAAATCGTTTTATGGAGCTGTCGCTCAGCAGATAGTTCCACCGAACCTGCTGTTATTCTTGACGGACCCCTAATTTACACGCATGGACCAGTAGATCTTTACAACAACATAATGAGAAATACTGAAAACGGATCAATTATTTTATGTCACGATGGACACAGTGGAACTCATGACGCAAACTTCGGGATTGTATCGGCTTTAGATAGAGCGATCCCTGAATTACAGCAAAAAGGATTCAATTTTGTAACAGTAAAAGACTTATTGGTAACTGAAAATTACGTAATTCAGACTTGACCCTTGTAGAAGGCATCAATGTCTAAAAAAGGATTTACATCTTCAGACTTTCAGTAAATTACCCTGTATGTGTAACCATTTCTTTCTTCATAGTCAGGAAAGATTTTCTGTATTTCATTCTAGAGTATCACTGATCTTCATACTTGCTTAACTTTTCAGTCCGCAGGAAACAGTGATGAGCCTTCTATATCATTTGGGTCCTTATGATATTCCCGATAAACTACATACTTTTGCCTTTTTTATGCACCTGGCTCCAAATCCAGTCTTCTTCCACATAACTTTACGCTTTTCTGAATCTGATTTACAAATTATATAAGTTATGGAATTTGAGGCATTAAAGGAAAAAGAAAATATTTGATATCCTCAGGCCCAACAATTGTAAGTTCATCAGGTTTTTGATATCCAAAAATTTTGCTTCTCTGCTTTTTCTCCTTTTTTGCCAGTGATGCCCGATATCTGCTCACGAAGTGAGCATGCGGACGTTGAGGAAGTTTTTAGATATATTTAGAAAAAACTACAAATATTTATTATGCATAATGCACTTTTTATGAAAATTGCAACTTTATGAGTTTAGAGTCGCCAAAAAAGTACTCGTAGATTCTGAATAGCTCACAACCTCAAAAATCATTAGTATAAGTTGTTAATACATTATCATTGTGTGGTGGATTATTAGCCGCCTTTGAATAAGGAAATTTTGTAATTTTTTCTGACATGTTTGTCAAGTCTATGGGAGATAAATATTTTTTCCAGCTATAGTAGAACGTATAAGTTATCTATCCTCATAGACTTGACATTACCGAATAGAAGATATTATTCGGTGACCCATAGTTTTGCTTTATCAAATTCACTGTTATTGAACACTTTTACAGGAACAGGAATAATGAATTTAAATACATTAACAGAATCATTTATCCAGTGAACATCGGAAACAACTGCGACTTTTTCAAATGAAAGTGTATGCCACGACACTTTTGCATCTTCTAAGTAAGCGTCGAGTGCATAATGTACAAAGTCTGTTTTCAATTGATAAAGCATGCGAATCTTCTTGTGCCTTTGCAGTTTGTCTTTCATCGCAGGAATTAGTACAGTGTCATAGTCTTCTCTTGTTATCGTTCCACTACCTACGATACCCAGAATGTTGTCTGGTAAACCTTGCATAAGTTCCATCATATTATTATCTCCTAAATTAAGTTAAATTGTTCCTGCTCACTGATCCAAGCCTTAGCCTCATTGATTCTGTCACCAGTGAAGGCTTTTACAGGCATAGGTATCATGAATGCGAAGAGTTTAACAGATTCATCGATCCAGTAAATATCGGAAATGATTGTCACCTTTTCGAACGAAAACAAATGCCATGAAACTTTTGCATCCTCTATATATAAAATCCATAAAAAATCCATGAAAAATGCGATATCCTGTATTTATTTGATACAGCAAGCGAATTTTTCCAAATTTTTTAGCTTCTCCTTGAAAATTGGAATTAGTACATCATCGTAATCTTCTCCAGTTACTTTCCCGCTGTATATAACCCCTAAGTTGGTTCACAATTGAATAGGATTCATAAATTTAAACCGAAGTTTTTTATTTTTTGGCTTTGGCTTACTATTAACTTACTGTGAATCTTCTCTAACGCGCAAAACAATTTTCCCGCGTGTATGAAGGGCTTCGCTCATCTCGTGAGCCTTTCGTGCATCTGCTATAGGAAGGACAGTCGCAACAATGGGTTTAATTTTCCTTTCGTCTATTATAGATGCAATCTGAGCAAGTTCTTTTCCGTCAGACTGCGTCATGAGAGTTTTTGCACGCACACCACGTTTTTCGGGCTCACCCTCGGGGATGCTAGCTACAGTAGTTACCAGAAACCCACCAGGCTTTAAGACGCCCCAGGATCTCTCAAATGTGTCGCCTCCTATTGTATCCAATACCACATCCAGATTTCCCACAAGATCTTCAAATCGCTGGTTCTTATAATCGATTACTTCATCGCAACCTATGCTTTTCAAGAATTCTGCATTTTTATTCGACGCGGTGCCTATAACGTATGCCCCTTTCCATTTGGCGAACTGGACTGCAAAAGTTCCAACTCCTCCGGAGGCACCATGAATGAGCACTGATTGTCCTTTTTCGAGTCCGGCCAGATCGAAAAGCGACTGCCAGGCAGCCAGTCCCGCAGTAGGAATAGCAGCACTTTCAACAAATCCAATACTTTCTGGTTTCCGTGCCATTTCTGTTGCACGGGCCACTGTATACTCGGCATATCCCCCCTTTCCTATACCTACTTTAGCAAAAACCTCATCTCCAGGCTCGAAGGATACTTCTCCTTTTCCAACAATGTCAACCGTACCCGCAACATCCAACCCCATTATCATTGGCAAAGGTAATGAGCTTATATAGCCTCTACGTATTTTCCAATCCATTGGATTGACTCCGGCTGCAATGATTTTTATTCGAATTTCACCCGGACCAGGCTGTGGATCTGGAATCTCTTCGTATTTCAGAACCTCCGGCCCCCCAAATTCATGTATTCTTATCGCTTTCATATTTTCCCCTCAGGAAATGTCTCTTCAATCAAATCATACTGAGATTGAAATATATTCGTAAATTTTTGCTGGAATTGACCTTATCTCTCAAGGACTTTTATAATTTCCACTATATCTGGAAGTTCGTGAATTGGATATATTTTGAAAAATATTACTTTCTGTTCCTCGTCAATAATTATGTTTGCTCTTTCGGAGACTCCTTCTTTTTCTCTGAATATTCCATATGTTCTGGCTAATTCCCCATGTGGCCAGAAATCTGAAAGTAACCTAATATGGGTAATCCCTAGTTCCTTGGCCCAGGCTCTTTTTGATGGTATAGTATCTACACTTATGCCAAAAGCCACTGTATTCAGTTTGGTAAACAACTCCTGATTTTCCTCAAGTGCATTCATTTGTTCTGCACATACTTTGGTCCAGGCCAATGGATGGAACGATAAGAGTACTTTCTTTCCGAGAAAGTCCTTGAGATGAACTTCCTTTTCGTTGTGATCTTTTAACCTGAAATCCTGAATTTCATCTCCGATCTTTAACTCAATCATGATAAATCCCCCAGGTTTAGTAAAAAAATTATTATCGAGATTTTATAGGTTCTAAGCTTGCCAACATCTTCTCTTGAATCGCAAAAAACACATTAAAAAGAATGGAGTAAAGCCCGGAAGAATTATGTCCCTTTCCCATTATCCTCAATACATCGCTTAGACATTGTATGCCATAAGTGTTTTATTCGGAGCAAAGTAACTGTTTTCCAGGCAATTCTTTACTTTTTACTCGCACACTTTGCCGATCATCCTCAAACTTTTGACCTATTTACCCTCGTTATAGCATACAATGTTCCAGTTCTTATTTTAAATTAATTAAACGAAAAATAGTTCCTGAACAAAAATTACTACCTTATAAAACGTTTTAAAACCGAACAATAATTTTATATTAATTTTATTTATACTGTCTTCGGAATCTTCAACATTTAGTATTGAGTGTTCTTGAAATGTTTCGTGATGAAACAGAGTCAGACCAATTAGGTACTTTTCTTAAAAAGTAACTTGCAGTTGACAACTTTTTTTTAATGGTTACAATTATTCCTAGTTAGATACTCTTGTAACATATGAAATCTGTATATCAGAAGGAATAATAAAGGGAAATTCATTGGTCATCGGTTTTGCAGCATGCGGGCGTTGAGAGAAGTTTTTAAACATTTTTAAAAGAAACTACAAATATTTATTAAGTATAATGAACTTTTTATGAGAGTGGTGACGTTATAAGTCCAAAAATCAGAGGTCTCTGAGATGACGAAACTACTCAAAATTTTAAAATATTTGCTATTAGTATCTGCAGGCTCGATTGTGCTTTTTTATGGAGGCCTATTTGTGCTTTTTATGTTAATTGGTATTAATGATCAGGCCTCTTATTATGGAGAAACTGTTGACATCGGACCTATTGATTACAATTCCATTGTCACAAAAGCAGAAAAAGCAGGATATGATCTCAGTGGACCTTATACCAGGCTGGATGAAGCAAATTTAATAGAACCGGGAAATGTCGAATCTCTTAATGACAGGTTTAAAACAGACTACAGAGTATCAAGAGTCGCTCTCTACTACAACTTAAACACATATCTCGAATTTAAAAAAGATGAGAATAATCAAACGCTTGTAACGCTCTACAATTATTCTCATCATAATGACGCCGGTGATATTACGTCTCAAATGCCTTCCATGTTTCCGGAAGACCCCTGGATGCTTAAGATGCTCGGAATGAGTTTAGGACTTAATGAAACTGATTCAGGAGAATTTCTTACAAAACTAAAGAATGAGGCATCAAGCCAGAAGGGGATTGTGAGTCTGACTACAAAAGAAAGTGTGGATTTTCCGGCAGTTTATACCTACCTGAATCAGAGCAGCATAACAACTCGCATCGGATCTGATACGTGGAACGAGGACAAATTTTACAGAAATGGCAAAATTGGGTGTGTACAGTTTGTTATTCCCGAAACTACCATCACTCGGACACATAATTCCAATAAATACAATATTTATGTGAGCAGTTCAGGATTTATACGTGCAGATATTGGCATGCCCATAGGCAGCGCCGGAAAAGAAATCCCTGAAGAGGAGTACAGAGCAGTATTCAGGGAAATGTTCGAAAACATTGGCTTACCTACCGAGAAACTCGACGAAATGGAATTAAACTACAGTCCAAGTATCTGGTGAGACCGTTCCCCTTTATTTATCTCCATTTATTGAGGTTGCAGGCCCGAAAGCTGCAAAGAGGAATTTCAGTCCACAGGAAACAGTGATGAGCCTTCTACATCATTCGGGTCCCCGTGATATTCCCGATAAACTACATACTTGCCGTTTGCCTTTTTTATGCATCTGGCTCCAAGTCCGTTCGTCTTCCACATTAATTTGCGCTTTTCTGCATCTGATTTACAAACACCTGAATAGCTGAATTCGTCAATCATGAAGATTTTGCCATTAAATTTTCTGAAGGTCTTTTGCATTTTAATCAGTCCTGAAAAATTATCCCAAACCCGCAGACTACACAGAACCGTTTAATAGATACAATTATACATTGCCAGAACTGGCTCCCAAAGCGAGAAAGTACTGCACTGCAGCTTCTTTCTTACGGCCCAATTCTTCGAGGAGAACTCCATAATTCCAATGTGTATCTATATCTTCGGGGTCAGCTTCCAGAGCAAGCTTATACTGCTTTTCTGTCTCTTCATTTCGATCTCTTATTTTTATAATCAGGGTCAGTCCATTAAAACGTAATTGGTATACATCCTGTGTGCAATGAATTTTTCTTGTTTTAGTGGTTAAAATTAGTGATTATCTCTTAATTTTTAGAATTTGTCGGTTTTTGACTTTTCTGAATGTGATTTGGTGATTTAAGTACCCAACAGTTATCAGGCAAACTACGAATATTTAAATAAAAATGCCGTAATAATTATCTGGTAAGTTTTTACCCATAGCTCGTATTCAGTGATTCAAGGTTAAATTATAAGCGTCGCGCAAGGGGAGGGTGCTAAACGCTGAGACAATAACCAGAACCAGTTCAATGATTGTGGGAGCATTGAAAAGATCAATAAGATTCTAAGAATCCAGCTAAAAAGATAGCTACTACTAAAAAGATAGCAAAAAGATAGCTACTGATTTTGCAGGCTTAAAGGAGACGATCATCATAGCAGGAGACACAGACTTATTTTCACAGTATCAGATGGGCGATCTCACGCTGCCAAACCGTATAGTGATGGCGCCAATGACTCGAAACCGCGCAGGGGATGCCGACGTTCCGGTCTCACTGATGGTTACTTATTATGTACAGCGAGCCTCAGCCGGCATGATTATCACCGAGGGCTCGCAGGTTAGTCCGCAGGGAGTAGGCTACGTGCATACACCGGGAATATACTCTGTAGCACAGGTTGCCGGCTGGAAGAAGGTAACGGATGCTGTCCACCAGGCGGGCGGCAGGATTTTCATCCAGCTCTGGCACGTAGGAAGGATTTCCCATCCTGACTTACTGGGCGGCTCTTTACCAGTCGCACCATCCGCGCTACCCGTCGAAGGTTTTACCCATACACCCGGTGGAAAAAAGCCAATTCCTGTTCCCAGGGCCCTGAATACCGACGAGGTTCCGGATATCGTCAGGCAGTTCCGGCAGGCAGCAGAGAACGCCAAAACCGCCGGGTTCGATGGTGTAGAAATCCATGGAGCCAATGGCTATCTGCTGGACCAATTTCTGCGGAGCGGGTCCAACAAGCGAACCGATAAATACGGCGGCAGTCTTGAGAACCGGGCCCGTCTGCCGCTTGAGGTCACGAAAGCCGTCATCGAGGTATGGGGCGGCGACTGTGTCGGCTATCGAGTCTCCCCGCACAATACCGAGCATTCTATGTCAGATGCCAATCCCAGGGAGACCTTTTCCTATTTTGCCAGAGAGCTGAACAAAATGGGCCTGGGATACCTTCATTTAATCGAGCCCATAGGAGGCCGAATGGGGTTCGCTCCACCCGAGACACGGCTTGGGCCTACCCTCCGCAAAATATTCGAAAGGACGTTTATACTGAACGGTGGCTATGGTCTCCACAGCGGGAATGAGACCATTGCCAGGGGCGAGGCCGACCTGATCGCCTTCGGAGTGCCATTCCTGGCCAATCCTGACCTGCCAGAGCGCTTCAGGCAGAATACGCCGCTGAACGAGCCGGACGTGGCTACCTTCTATGTGGGCGGTGCGAAAGGCTACACGGACTATCCGGCTCTGGTCCATAGATGATGTGACTCAGAATCTTTGCACATATTTTTTAAATATACAATTAATTATACAATTAATTATACAGAAAAATGAGTATATTATGGTGAGCATGTAAATGGGGTGTGAAATGAAAGGCAACAGGGATCATAAAAAACTACCAATCGAGGTGCACTCATTATAGCCGGAGGACACAGTGCACCCGCTCACGTCACGAAGCGGATAATGTAGTTAGAGAGAGTACAGGAGGATAAGCGATGGAAATTCTTAGACATAAGCATGAAGCTGAGTCCGCCCACAGGGACACCAGCTTGGAGAACAAAAGTCAGATCATAAAAGAGAAGATCGTGGCAGAAGACATCACCCTCACCACAGCTCAGCTAATTGTCCAGTGCCTCGAGAACGAGGGCGTAGAGTATATTTTTGGGCTGCCCGGCGAGGAGAACATCAGGCTTATCGATGCTATGAAGGATTCAACTATTCGCTTCATCGTGGTGCGTCATGAGCAGGGCGCGTCTTTCATGGCCGATATCTATGGCCGCGTCACGGGCAAAGCGGGAGTGTGTATATCCACGCTGGGACCGGGTGCGATTAATCTGCTTCTAGGAACCGCCGATGCCTTCACAGACAGCACTCCCTTAGTGGCAATCAGCGCCCAAGTCGGTCTCAACCGCATCTATAAGGAGACACATCAGGTTGTAGATCTGCTGAGCATGTTCAAACCGGTTACTAAATGGGCCGGAATGATTGTCGGTTCCGCTGCCATACCCGAGATGGTGCGGGAAGCGTTCGAGAAAGCCAAAACTGAGAGGCCGGGAGCCGTTTATCTTTGCGTTCCTGAGGATGTAGAGGCGATTTCGGGCCTCACCGGCTTGCGTCCTCTTTCTCAGTCCTACGAAGCAGACAGTATGCCAGGTTCCTCACAGATTGCGCACGCTGCGCACGTCCTGCAAGCAGCGACCAAACCGATTATCCTCGCAGGCCACGGCGCAGTGCGAGACCACGCTGGGGATGCGCTTGTCCGATTTTCCGAACGCCTTCGGATCCCGGTCGCAACTACGTTTATGGGCAAGGGTATTTTTCCTGATAACCATCCTAACTCCTTGGGTACCATGGGGTTCATGAAACACGACTACGTAAACTTTGGATTCGACGAAGCGGACGTGATAGTTTGTGTCGGCTACGACCTTCAGGAGTTTGATCCCGTCCGCATGAACCCCAATGCCGACAAGAAAATTCTGCACCTGCATCGATATCCGGCTGAGATCGACACTCACTATCCTGCCACCGTCAGCGTTGAGGGGAACATCTCAGCTGCGCTTGATGAGCTGGCCGCAATAGTAACTCCAAAAGAGGGTTTGGATGCCGCGGACCGGAAAATCCGGAACCTGCTCAAGGAAGAGCTCGATTATGGGGCACATGCTAATGCATATCCCGTCAAACCGCAGCGACTTGTATCCGATATCCGTGCGGCCATGGGGGAGTTGGACATAGCGCTGGTTGATACCGGTGCTCTGAAAATGTGGATGGCCCGCCTTTACCCGACGAATCAGCCGAATACCTGCGTGATCTCAAATGGTTTATCAACGATGGGATTTGCTGTGCCCGGTGCAATCGGCGCGAAGCTAGCTTATCCTGACCGGAAGGTGCTCGCCGTGACAGGTGATGGCAGCTTTCTGATGAATTCCCAGGAATTGGAGACTGCGATACGTGAGCATATTCCATTCGTTATACTTATCTGGGTTGACGGTGCCTATGGCCTGATCAAATGGAAAATGGACCTTGAACTGGGGCATCACTCCTTTGTTGATTTCGGCAACCCGGACTTTGTCAAGTACGCTGAGAGCTTTGGAGCTAAGGGCTATTTCATTGAGGCGGCGGCTGACCTCTTACCAACGCTCAAGAAAGCCCTTGCCGAAGACGTGGTCTCAGTGGTCGTCTGTCCGGTCGACTATTCAGAGAACATCAAGCTCACCAACAAGCTGGGTCAGCTGATGCAGCCTATCTAAGTTCGATCCCAGAGAGTGCTTAGTGTTCGCAGCATCTCGTTTCTAAACATCTTCCGCAACCTCAAGAAGTTTCTAAGGAGAACATACGGTCATACTTTCCGAGGTACTGAGTAGTTTGCAGGGTCTGGCCTTCGGACTGGTTTCAGAGATTATTGAAAATTTATCCCAGTCCCAACAGACTACACCGAGCCACAGATAGGAGAGTTTATTTAGACGAGACTTTTATGCTCTGGTTTTTTCACTTTTAACAGGAAATGGCATCAGCTCATCGGTGTCTAACGTAAACCCAGGGCAGCAATGAAGATTATACATATCCAAATTGAAAATGAAAGCTTCACAAAGAAAAATTAGAACAGAAAATGCATAAGATTTCTTGCTATTAGTCTATCAGGAAAGTCGATAACTGCGTTTTGTAAAAGTTTCAATAAACTTTATTCCGTGTCATTTTGACACGGAATATTACTATTCACCTTTATTTCCTGATTACTTCTTAGGAGGCCAGTTCTTTTCCATAAATCCAGGAAGCCTTCCTGAATCCATTGGGCCCACAAGAATATTTGCACCCAGTTTGTCCTCAAGGTCACCCTGCAGACG
>Ga0183101_1000662_pt2 | contig 20893 bp, 19 predicted proteins | sample Biomet3_FD_127790 | JGI IMG/M metagenome (GOLD analysis project Ga0183101, IMG submission 127790) | Microbial communities from bioreactor (seeded with sewage sludge) at LBNL, California, USA - Biofuel metagenome 3 | ecosystem: Engineered > Bioreactor > Anaerobic > Unclassified ...
ACACTTTTCATTTTACATTGTTCTTATTAGCGAAATGATTCTTATAAATTAATTTTATCACAGATTAGTGTAAATAAAAAATGTTTTACATACGTTAAGAATCTGCCGTTAGTGTCAAGTAAACGTTGGCAATTTTTTTCATCCAGAATGCCCTTTAGTATCCTGCTAAGCCAAAAAGCTTTTTGCTTTCACCTCTAAGAGCTCCGTCCAGTGCAATAAAATGTCCGCTTACAGGATAGTTGTAGCCTTTTCCCAGAGTTTTCGTAGCCTGCTTAGCGCTTAAAATCTCTTTCTGTATATCTACTATCTTATCTGTCTCAAAAATCTTGTAATGTAATTTTTCTGTTACCTCGTTTAGCCTGCCGCTACATTTCTTGGCCAAGATTTTTGCCATATTGTTACCGCCAGAGACACTCCAGTTGGTATGGTTGTGTTTCATGCGTTTGGCTATCACGCTCCAAATATGGTTTTCCATTGTTCCCATGTTTTTGTAAACTAAGCCGTCAGGGTTCTTGGGAAGCTCAATGCCTTGTTCTTGGTATGACAAGAGTCCCGCTCTGTTTCCTGTGAAATACTTAAGTAGCTTCTCAGCCTGCGATGCCTCTTCATCATCAGGCAGACTATCCCTATACATTTCCAGATATGCCAGAAGATCATTAACTTTCTTTGCTTTTAGGTATCCGTGAATCTTTTGTCTTACATCCTTGTAGGGCACAAGTTCTTTTATTGCCTTGTTCCTGTGAAAAGGATCAAGCTGGAAATGCGTGTCCTTGTCTTTGACGTTCTTAATCCAGGGAGCACCGTCACCATTTAGCACTCTTACTTGTGTTTCATCAAGATTGTACGTCTCAGCTATTGCAGCCTCTCGGTATTCCTGAAAATCTTTGTTGCTGGAGAATCCGGCTACGACCACCTTGCCGTCTAATTCGTAACGATTGCTTCCTGTTTCCTTCCAGCCATCATAGGCAATGCCCACTTTAATCTCGCTTTTGCGCCTATGCCTGCGGTCCTCTCCTTGAAGGCTGACGTGTACTCCGTCCGTTTCCTCAAAAAGAACCGGTGCTTCTTTGGATCCGCGCACTTGCCCCTGCTTGTGGGCGCAGACTAGCTGCTGCTCATCCTTGCTTACCTGCTGCCCTAGAGTCTGTATGACGTTCCATACTCCCATTGCGCTGATGCATTGCCCCGTCATGGCAGATACTTTCTCTGCGCAGCTGCGGTAAGACAATTCGGTAATTCCGGCTACCAACTGCTCTGCCATATTTTGTGAAATTAACCCTACGTTGTTTATGGAAAGCATTTCGTCCAAAAGAAATACGAATTTCTTTAACCCGTCTTCACCAGTAGTTTCATAAACATTGCGGGAATACTCCACTTCACCAAATAAAGTTTTAACGGAAGTTTTGCGTCCACCCTTATTCCGGTAAGCCTTCTTGTCCCTTTCCTGCATCAGCTTACAATCGTAGCTTTCCAGAAATGTTTTGGTATATTCCCGGCACACCCTGCATGCCTCTTGAAAAATTTTTATCTCAAAGTCCTTGAATGTTAAACCCTTTTCGTTTACGATAGTATTAATCATACGATAACCTCCTTATTGGGTTTGGTCGCTTTAATAATAAGGCTATCTGTATGATAAGGGAAGAGGGTTTCGATCCTTTTCCCTTTATTTTTTGCCAATTATAATTTTACACTAAGTTTTCTCTGCTAATACTTGCACACAGTCAAAAAATAGGGCAAGAGTTTCAGCACCTTTTTGCCACAAAAATGTTTTTTCTTAAGTATTTTTCCCCACACACAAAAATCGCCGAGATTTACTCAGATACGCGAAAGACCAAGTAGGTGAGTGAATATCGGCGATTTTACTTATAAAAGCGTTGCTACAATACAGCCTCGTTTCCAGCCATTTTAAATTGGACGTTGCTACCACTGAAAACTCGTAAAACAAGTTCATTTTTTACTATTTATACTCGGTAAAAAACTGGTAAGAAATAGCGAAATAATTAAAGCTGAAAATATGTTCTATAGTAATATTTTTTGAATAAACACTATCGTATCACAACACTTTTTAAGTTTCTATGTAGAAAATTTCGTTACCATGATTTCTAATTATCAGTTCCAAGTCTTGTGGTTTTAATAACACAGTTGCTGTATTTTCATTGGGGTGTACACCAATTTTAGCAAATGTCAAAATGTCTTTGTCAAAAACTACAGTAACCTTACACTCTTTGTCATTTAATACACCCAATGGCGTTACTGACCCCTTGGGCACACCCAAGTATTCTTCTAGAGTTTCTTCTGAGGCAAAGCTTAATGGGCGGCATTTTAATTCTTTTCTTATTTTTTTCAAATCAGCGTTTTTGTCTTTTGGGAGAACTATTAGAAAGTATTTACGTTTTTTATCATCCCGTAAAAACAAGTTTTTCACTATGCATTCTTTATTACTTATGGGCAAAAGTTCCATTTCATCAATCGTATAAACAGCATCGTGTTCTATAATCTCATAATTTATATCCATATTGTCGAGTACAGTAAAAACCTTTTGACGTACGCTATCCATTGAATATTACCTCTTTATAAATTTTATTATTACCTAATGTACTCTGGTTAATTAATGCTGTCCTGTATTTTAGCACACTACAGTCCACCCTGTTTCAAGTGTAAATACCAGAAAGCCGCATAGTTGAACCATTTTAAATTGGACGTTGCTACCACTAAAATTTCGTAAAATCGTTCAAATCAAACTATTTATTCGCTATTTATAGCAGAAAGGTAAATATCCACATCCTGCCTCAACTTTTTACATTCCAAGCTGAGATATATCAAGACTACATTTATTGTAGCCACAAGCATTCCAAATAGAATCAAGTAATTGTCTTATGATAAAATCAACTTCCCCATTAAGATTTTCAACAACTACATCTGGCAACATCAGCAAATCTCTATCAATCTCACCATAAACATCAAAAAATCCACCTGATGGTATCGTAAATCCTCTACCATTAACTATTGTCCCCGAAATAACTATTGGACCCTGCATAGAAACACTTTTAAAATAATCAATATCTTTTTTTATTGATTTAGCAATTTCATTTGCTAAATCCTGCGCGTATATTAAGTTAATAGTTTTGGAAGATGGCGTATGATTAAAATCACGACAGAAAAAACCCGTACTAATTTTTTCTACTACACCATTATTTATGTATCGCGCAACAGCTTGTCCCATATTATCAATAATACTAACACCATCGACTATAACCCTATAACGTCCCCTTAACCCAAAAGAATCAATATCAGATGTTAACATTGCTTTTCTAATTTCATCTACCGCTAAAACTTGCGGTCTAGAAAACGCTGAAATAGGTAAGTATTGCAATACAAAGTATGGCCCTTTTCCTGAACCTAAATTCAAGTCATTTTCAAAATTCATTAATCGTTCTTTCTTATATTTGCTCATTCTGTCTATTATATTTTCTGACAAATTAAACGCTGCCCTCAACTCGTTAACGTCCATTTGATATTTCCCTTTCGAATTTCTTTTATAAAAACGACTACTTCCTCCATATGTAACCATATGTGGTGCATTTATGCTTTGCGGTATACTAATTAATAAAATCTTTAGATTTGGGCTCGTTAACATTCTGCATTTAACATTTAACATTCGTGGCATTATGCCATCTCTTAGTAAACTTTCTACCTTCCTAATAAGTTCATCTTCTGTTTCATAATTATTTATTCCACACAATTTGCATGGTAAATTTGTTTCTCTATTTTCTTCAATACCATAAATTATCAAACCTCCATATGCGTTTGCAAAAGCTGAAACATCCGCCAAAAATTCTTTTTTGTGATCACCGGAGTCAATAGGGATTTCTTTTTTATATTCTAACCCAATGCTCTCTTGAACTTCATCGTCTATTAATTCTTGTAAATTGTCCATTGTAATAGTATCTATATTTTTATACATCATTAAAAATTCCTCATTTCAAGACAATGTCTATATGACAAATTTTGTCGGCACTTTTTTATTTTCAACTGGCTGCCACTATTTTAAATCTTTTTTTCTAATCTTTCAGCAACATTTTACAAATCACTTTGTTTTACCGGGAAATCAAAACATCCTGGATATGGCCCTGCATGCTGTGCACGTGGGCATTTTCCTTTTGTCCCCCACACAATGTATTCACATTGGTGTCGAAAATAGCCTTTATGCGGTGCCCTACTGCCGTTTCCCTTATTCCAAGCAACGATACCGCGCCATATTAGATTACCCATCTGAACAGCATCTGACGCAGTAGGCAACTGCCGCCAATCTGAAAACATAAGAAAATACCCTTCAGGCTTCAATACTCTATGACACTCATTAATCCATAAAATACACCAATGTAACCACGACCGTGAATCCATTGTGTCCCCTGGGAAATCCCGGACGATGCACAAATTTATTAGACGACTGCTCATACTTATTTGATGGTGTCTGAGCCCTTTCGTTCGCTGTCCTTCCACCGCTCGAATATGGCGGGTCTGTAATCACAGCAGCTACAGAATCGTCCTCCAACTGCGTTAGTAATTCTATTGAATCTCCCATTGTAACTGTATTCAAAAACTTACTATTCGTCCCTATCTACCTCTTTTGTATTTGTATTGACTAGTCTATTATAATATCACTTTTTGGGGTCTTGCGCAAACATGTGTTCGTTTTTGTTTATGGTAGCAAAATAAAAAAGCACGCTGAAAACACATGCCTCAATGACAATATTTGGTCGAATTATTTTTTATGCTGAATGTCGCCATTGCCAAATCCTAAATTTCTTACTCTATGTTTACCTTTTGTATTTATAACTTTCTTAAGTTTATCTTGCCTTTGTTCTTTTCTCTCAACAAATTTATTCTTTTAGGCTATCGTCATTATTTATTTTGTCGTTGTTTTCTTTAAAATAATAGCCTGAACCATAGTTTACAAAAACTTGATCAATGTATAATGCACTTTTACACATTACTTCTGCTATACGTTTTACTGCAACTATGTTTTCAATATCATTCGACAGATTAAATCTAAACTCTCTTTTTAAAACCTCTTTAACGCGTTGGTCAGGTTTAACCGTGTCCGCACCAAAATTCATACGTAAATGCTGAAAAGTTGCTAAACCAACTCCATTAATACTACCTATTATATCTTTTTCATGGTTTCTAAAATCAGCTTCCTCAGCCCATTCATGTAACACTTCAAAGTCATCATCTTCCGCGTTGTGTTCTTTTAATTTGTCTATAGCAGCAAGTATACTAATAATAATATTATATTTTTCAGGTGCTCTCATTTCACAAAAATTCGTAAACGTTTCAATATTCTTTGTCTTCTCCTTTAAATCAACAAATGTACAGAACGCAGTTTGCCTTATTCTATCTATTCTAGGTTCCACAATTTTTGTATAATTACGATGTATTGATAGAACCACTGCCAACAAAGCAAGTGCCGGTTTTTCTCGTGCATCAGCACTGTATTTATTAGCAAAGATTTCCGATGCTTCTCCAATAGATTTTCCGGGAAATCTTTTATACAAATGTGAAGTTAGCGTAAGTTTCTTGTTTTCTAGTTTCTTAACAATTTCTTTGATTTCGCTCTCATTTAGACTGTTAATTACCATAAATACACCGTCCCACGTTATTTATTATCTACAAGTACACTGTAGATATAGGTAGTTTTTATCAAGACAATTTAAAATATTGAAATTTGAAATTCTGGTTTTTGCATAATTAAATAATTTTTAGCAAAAATAATATCTAAATGATTATAAATTTGCTGTGGAGATTGCGAAAAATATCAACAATGAATTTGTGTGGCCAATAAATTAATCTTGGACATAAGAAACACCTAAGTCAGCATATAACTGAGTTGTAATATCATTAGGCAAAATTAGAGTATCTCTCAAAAAAGCACTTCTCTTATCCGCCAGATAATAAAGAAGATTTCCCTCCTGCTAAAATTTTATCCGCTAAAACAATATATTAAAACCTAATAAGCCGCCTTTTTTCGAACCGCTAAGATACAAAAAAGATATTGCACTGCTAACACTGTAATTACGTTGCAACTCAACACCATACATGCCCCCGTCGCAGTAGCCGCCACCGACACCAAACTCCCAATCAGGGCGTTTGTGGGTGTTTAGATACGTCGTCAAGGATTGCTTGTAGCTCACTAATGATTTTTCCTGATTCTCCGACGTCGCTTGCAATTTTTGTGCTTGTGCCTGCAGCTGCGCTATTTGCGGTTGGCAAGATTGTCCGTCTCCCTATGTCATAAAAAAAAATGCACGTCATTTGATAAGTGCCTTCTAAAACCCCATTATCATTTTTTAAACTTTGCGCTACCATGCCCTACATGTTCACTCAAAGATTCATCACACTCATGTATTGTTTCCCCTGTATCAGGGTCTACAACTTTTTCATGGTATAAATCATCTTTGCGATTAATACACCGCATTAAGGACACATTTTTTCCCTTATCTTTACTGTAAATACTCCCTACGTTAGTTTCCGTAACTATATTATTATGTTTTGATTTACCATTAATATGATCCTTTAATTTTATTTTAGCTCTATCAACAAGGCCTAAATCAAATGTTTCTTCAACAAAAAGTTTTATTATCTTCGTCGTATTACCACAATATGGGCAAGCGGTACTGTCTTCCGCAACTTCACGTTTACAATTTGAACAAATAATAGATTTTGAACACATAGTAGTCACCATTCCTTATTTAAAATTATCTTACTTAATATATTATACACAAAAAGCAACCAATTATCGTTTCGCCAAAATATTTCTTATAATTACACTTTAGTTCTTTGTATAATTGTATTGCTAAAATATGTCCGAGCAAAGTGCATAATATACGACAGTAAAGTATAGGCTCATAATGTTCAGCATATGTAGCTAATAAATATTATAAACACGTAATATTTATAATACCAGAATGGCCGCTAGAATTTTAGTCTTAAAGGCTTTGCATCTTTAACATGACTATAACATACTTAGATAGTAGCATTGTTTGCCTTCTTTTATCTAGTCAAGCATTTTCGGGTTTCTCTGTATAGCAAAAATGGTCATTTCCCTTCTGTGATACATATTCTTTATTATCTCCATCCACACGCCAAAAATCGCCGAGATTTACTCAGATACGCGAAAGACCAATGTTTTTGCAAGAGGATAGTACATACTGTACATCCTCTTGTAAAAACAGCCGGTCTGACAAAGTAGATGAGTGAATCTCGGCGATTTTACTCAAAAAAAAGCTCTCAGCATAAGCGCTAAGAGCCGACTTTGTAATGGCAGGGGTACTAGGACTTGAACCCAGATCTACGGTTTTGGAGTCTTATCTGAAAGAGCCTATAAACAGCATGGTTAAGCCATTTTTAGCATTTTAGCCTTAAAATCGTTGCTACCACACAGCCTCGTTTCCAGCCATTTTAAATTGGACGTTGCTACCACGTTGCTACCACTAAAATCTCTTAAAATAAGTCAAATTTTTAGCATCTACGTCCAGTAAAAATAATATTTGCTAAAACTCATACGCGGTGGAGAAAATCTTAGCACCCTACTCCGCATAATAAGAGAACTATGTACAATATATAAATTCCCATTCATATGCTTTGAAAATAACAACACCCAAATATTCACGAACAGTATCCAGTATTTTAACACACTGCATTCCGCCTTCTTTCATATGTAAATATTACAAATTGCGTTTCTAATAACAATTAGAACACATCCCTTGCAAACGTGAGGAGTTATTCAAACATCATGTACAGTCTGCGTTTTTTAGCTTTAATAGGTTAGTTGACACCATATAGCGAATTCTTGATATATCATCATCATCTAACTTATCATTGTGCTCAGCGTAATAATATCCTTCATCAAACAAAAATACTGAAATATAAGTTTCACCATACCGTTGATTAATTTTTTCTAGTGCAGTGGCAAAATTTTCAAAATTCAAAGCACGCAACATAGATAATGAATGAACCGTCCTGTTTGTGTTTCTGTCCGTAAAATACGTTAATAACCCATTATATGTGTATATTTTTACAACCTTATCACAAGCATACACTATCGATGTACAAATAATGTCATCTTTTGGCATCAGGTGTAGTTGAGGTAGAATTTCTTTAATTTTACTGGAATCAATATATTGATTGTTTACAATATTAAACACATATTCATTTTTCTTTTCTTCGCGAATAAAAAAATTGTACGTTCCTTGGTAAATTTCAGTTGTTTTATAAGCGTCAATTATACTTTGGTCAATATATTCGTCAACGAAATCAGCACTATATGCCTCTGTCATTGAAACAACACACCTATATAATATCTCTTCATCCATCAATATGATAGGTAATGCATCAATTGCTAGCCGCATAACAGCAACAACACCTATACATTGTTTTAGATAGCTTTCAAAACTCTTAATAAACTCATAATCGTACGTCTTTTGGATATTTAGCGGATGATTTCGTGATACATAAAAGTGTTCTGGCCCTTGTTTATGCACATATTTGTTTAATTTTTGCTCCAATGTTTTAGCACTGTTAAAAAAATCTGGCATCTTGTTTTTCATGTCAATAAAAACATTCCCGTTTTTTAATAATTGACTTATCATCTCTTTTTTCATAGGGAATTTTTTTGTTTCCTTCCATGCACTTATAAGACTTGTCTTTTCCCCATCCGGCATGCCTGTATCTGCTAAATACACCATTGTTGTAGCCAATTCTACCGCTGACCTAAGAGAGTAATAGGCACAGTCAAAATATCCCTGCTCAAAAACCTCAATTGCATTTATTATTTGTTGCGCAGCTTCCATAACAAATGCGTTGCTAAGATTTTCACAGTCTATTCGGCCAGTCCAACTATTTTCTATATTAATCAAGTCCTCATAAAATTTTCCCTTATTTGGAAGGGATAAAGACCGTATATTTTCGCGTTTTCGCCCCTCAATATATGAATCGAACATCTTAAACCTCCAATGGTTTTTATTTAAAGCTATTAGTAATTTGGCGTTATGTTAAATCTACACAATGGCAATGACAAACTCTTATAGTGTTTACAATTTTTCAATCAATTTACAATAAGTTATGATATACTTAGGATAATAAGGGGGGTGAGTGTATTGCTAACTCAGTTAAAAACCATTTACCAGCAATATTTTTCCTTTTCTGGCAGGATTGGCAGGAAAGACTTTTGTATCCGGGTAATCTCAGGATACTTGGTAACTTTCGTAGGAATATTTTCATTATTTGAGCCAATAAATCCCCGTATCGGTATTAATTATTCCTCTTATATTCCTCTAGCCTTTATTCTATGGTTTGGTCTTTGGTTTTTATATGCAAATATAAATAGAAGATTTCACGATATAGGTAAAGGGAGTACGTGGACAGCAATTATGTTTTTTAGCTCAAAAATAACGGTAGTCTTTGTATTGTTTAATTTATATTTATTTTTCATAAAGGGTTCTCCCTCGGCCAATAAATACGGTGAAGCGCCAAGTGCAAACGATGTTTGAACTTGGCATAAATATTAATGATTATTATGCAATAACAAGTTAATACATTTACTACTATTTACTTACTTAGAGTGTTTACGCCTTTTTAATAATCTTCATCATAGGCCGTCCATTTTATAATAATTCATAAACAATTGGTTGTCTGTCAAAAGTTGGGGTAATCCAATACAAGTTAATCTTACCGGTGGTCTAATAATGACCAGCGGTATTTTTATGCCTTGGAAAATAAAACTCTATTGCGTAATATCTTAAATGTTTTAATACCATAACTAACTCTTTTTAGAACCTTAATATTGCTATTTATTCTCTCTGTAAAACCATCTGTTACCTAATATTCAATTATGTTGATAATTGCTTCAGCCCAGTGTCTAAACGTAAGTTAAAGACTTAAGAAGTAGTAAGCGGCTACAGCACCTCATAGAGCCATTCTGTAATTTTTGTTTTATTAATAAGTATCAATATTTGCCATTAAAACAGGTTGAAAAAGGGGTCAAATTCACTGTTTTTGCGTTTGCCCCCCCCCTGACAGCCTTATAACCCAGTATCAGTCTAATGTAGAAGGCTGTAAAACCTATGCTATCGTAATAACCACCAAATCTAGTGCTTTAATTTGCGCTAGATTTGCAATTCGATAATTATTATGAAAGAGCCTATAAACCTCATGGTTAAGACATTTTTAGCGTTTTACGCTCAAAAACGTTGCTACCACGTTGCTCTTGCAAAATCATTCAATTTTTGTAATGAACTAAATACCGTCGCAACCTTTATCTTTAATATTTATAAATTCATTAAACAAACATAATACTTATCATTCATCAAAACTCTAAAAATTAATGAACGTAATTTTATTTAATATTTTTCTGGAATATCCTTGTCAAAAAGCAATCCATATTTCCCTCCCATGTATGTAATGTTCGCTCTAAAAACCTCTCTAAAAGTTTTCATGATTTTTGAAAAATTGCTATCAACCCAATCGCCAGCATTATTCTTATAGATAATTTGAGGTCGCTGCTGCCAATTAAGTTCATTAAGAAAATCATTACAAGCGTCACATAATTCTTTTAGGTGCAATTCGGTGTCTTTAGAAAATTTAAAGTCACACAACAAACCTATAACAAATTTTTTTATCTCCACTGCTGACTGCGCGCATTGATATGGAAGCTCCATATCAGCAGGATTAATTAAGAGGCGCTTACTTTCCAAAAAATAGAAAAGTTTTTGAATCTGCCTCTTTTCATTCTCTGTATATTCCCAGGAAATACCGCCAATAGGTGAGCTAACCCCATTAATTCTAACCACCATCGCAACCTACCTCCCACAAAAAAAATTATACAAAATAATGGATTCTCCATACTTGTTATCAACAATAATAATTCTACAATATCTAGAAAGCCTTATGTTCATCAGATTTTATTATGCTCTAAAATGTTTTTGCATACGATACAAACGTCTACAGTTCTACGCCTATAAGGTTTATCGTATTTTACTAGATTTTATCAATTAAAACTACGGATGAGATTATTGATTTTCGTAAAATATTTTTTTATTGATTAATTAGATCTAGTGTTTGAACAATATTAGTAATATTATTTTCTCCTCGCGTCCAGTAACCAGAATCTTTTCCCCAATAAGCTACTTTTAATACGTGTATTTTGCTTTTGTTAAAAAAAGTATACCAATGTTCTTCGACTGGCAATGTTCTTAACGATGGAATATTTCCAACAAAATGCGTGTAAATGCAGTCAATGCCATTTACATGGATAATTTTAGAAGGCCACCAGTTATAATTAAATTCTCCATACTTTGCATACTTTTCTTGTAGTGATTTTCGTGCTCCTTCATCAAAACCTTTTAAATCAACGTTTATGACATTTAATGGAGTAAGCAATGTTAATGATTCCCCATCTCTTTTGGATGAAGGAAATGTTGTAAGAGACACCTTTGTATATTTTGTCAATTCAACCGTAGTCATATAACCTTTGGTTCCTATTTCTATGTCACTAATTCTAGAACTATTGGCGGTTGTGTCATCAATATTTTTTTGCAGTTCCAATGTTGGTGGTATTGCAAAAGTTCCAACATTTGGGACTTTAATTTTTTGCCAATTGTTATAAACTTTGACAGGTTCTTTTGTATTCTCATGCACTTTTGGCTGAGATGAAGAACAAGCCTGTAATAAAATTGCCAAACAAATAAATAAAATTATTTTAATAACTTTCATTTACATGCACCCCCTAATTATTTAATCATTTCGTTAATTGGTTAAAACTGCCTTTAACATCTAAATAATTACAAATATATTTTTTGCGGCAACCATGAAATGTTTTTATGGGCTTATCTTTTGACTAAACAGACTTATAAAATGAAATGATTTGAGTAGAAGTTGGGCTATATTAATAATAATCTAAAATAAAAACTGTTTTGAGGTACGCAAAGACTTTGTATCTTAAAATGCTCTAAAGAAGAACCCGCGTTTTTTCTGCAACTAAAATGTTAGTAATCTGTTCTTTGCCAAAACCAACATCACAATTACTCGCTTTTACTCTCTTTGCTTACCAAAATCCAAATTGTATTATCCCCCCCCCTCTCTTATCGTCTGCTCATAAAAAGCCTCTAATGTTCGTATAAATTTCTGTTTCAATCTCTATCTGTTTTATTCATTATATTCTAAAACTTCTCTTTTTCCAAAAATATTTTTTCTACTTTAAAGCAAAAAACCGACACCCGTTAAGGCATCGGCTCTTTTCCTTATTGTTTTAATCGTTCTAGCGCAACATCATAGTAAACCTGCGTTTTCTCAAATCCAATAAACTGGCGATTATTTTTGCGTGCAGCGACGCAGGTTGTTCCCGACCCCATGAAAGGATCTAAAATAACGCTGCCTTCCGGTACGATTTTGACTAACTCTTCCATGAGCAGTGTCGGTTTGCCGGTTAAGTGGAATTTATCACTTTGTTTTACCGGAAAATCAAAGCATCCTGGGTATGGCCCTGCATGGTGCGCATGCGGACATTTTCCTTTAGTTCCCCAAACAATGTATTCACATTGGTGACGAAAATACCCCTTATGCGGTGCACGACTGCCGTTTCCTTTGTTCCACGCAACAATACCGCGCCATATTAGATTACCCATTTGAACAGCATCTGATGCAGTAGGCAACTGCCGCCAATCTGAAAACATAAGGAAATAGCCTTCAGGTTTTAATACTCTATGACATTCATTAATCCATAAAATACACCAGTGTAACCATGACCGCGAGTCCATTGTATCTCCTGGAAAATCCGGACGATGCACAAATTTATTAGACGACTGCTCATACTTATTTGATGGTGTCTGAGCCCTTTCGTTCGCTGTCCTTCCACCACTGGAATACGGCGGGTCTGTAATCACCGCATCTACAGAATCGTCCTCCAATTGCGTTAGTAATTCTATTGAATCTCCCATTGTAATTTCATTCAAAAACTTACTATTCGTTCCTATCTACCTCTTTTGTATTTGTATTGACTAGTCTACTATTATAATATCACTTTTATTTATTTTGTGCAAACATATGTTCGCTGTTATTTGTCCATTAAAAAATGAAAAGACCGTAGCACAAGGCTACGGCTGAAATTTAAATTAACATATTATATTGCAATATCGAAACATGCTAGTGATAGATATTTTTAAAGAGCTTTACCATCTGTAGTTGAATTTATTGTTCTTTCCCTACATTAATTACTGTATCATACAATCCACAATGGTCTTCACCCTTATGCTTATCAATGCCTGTATAATCAAGGCTAGAATCTTCATATCGCTTGAATTTATATACAGCATCATTCATCAGCGGGCCATTAAATACTCCTAGGCTTACCAATAATTCAAAATCTTTGACTTCAAGTCCAGTAACCTTTTTGAACAGCTCAGGCTCTAATTGTGTGATGACCTCCTTTAGGGTATGTTCGCGGAAATCTGTGAGGTACATGAAAACTGGAACTCTGGTTGCAAATTTAATAAGTTTATCTTGTATTTCTTTACGAAGACTCTTATATTCTTTTTCTTCATCGGTAAGCTTTGCCTTTTCTTTCTTCGTTAAATCCTTATTATTGGCCTTTTGTTTCAGTTTTTTTACTGCCTCTGATTTATTAATAATGGTTTCAATATCCTTATTCAAGCTACGAAACCCCTCAATACTTCTTAAGGCCTCCATAGCCACTGGATTATTCATAAGACGTTGAAGTGTTTTATTATCTACATTCACGAGTAACGCGCTTTCCCAACGTCGAGCTAATAATGTTGCTGTTGTACCACTCATAGCTATATCCAATACTCCAGCAGCATCAATTTGTCTCATTGTACTTCCATCATAAGCGAGCACTGGCAAAAACTTTATAAAATCTGCAACTTTCTTTTCAGGATTAGTCTCATCAACACTAAGGCGGCAGCTATAGTCGGCAATCTGTCTAAGTGCTCTGTCGGGTGCGAAGTCAAAAATATAACATTCCTTTTTTATTACTTCCTGTTTATTTGGAGATTTACCATCAGGATTTATCACTGTCCATGGGGATTGCACGCGAAAAGCAGCCTGGAAATATGTTTCCGGGCTTTTGAGATTTCTTAGCATAAATATTCCTGTCCATGGTTTTATTGTGACTCCTGTTGTCAACTTACCACAGGACAACGTTATCGTCTTGCTATGCAATGGGTCTTCCATTGATTCGCGAACTGGCTTCAGTGCATTTACTCCAATTCCAGCCTGTGGGCCTGCCGCTACATTGATTGTATAGTCATGATAAAATTTATTTTGCCTCTGCTCCAGCAGGTTTTTCATCGCGTAGCATGATGCAATACTAGGTAAAAACCAAAATGTATGTGATAACGTATTTAACAATGGTGTAAACCTAAATGGCATTGGTGGTTTTTTAGCTCCCATTTTCAAATTATCTACCGTTGTTTCCATGTAATTACCACGAATTAAATCCAACCATTTTTGAACATCATCCTCATATTTAAACTTTGCTTTATCACCTTCTCCTTCCGCTTTGAAGAAAACATTGAGATCAAATTCATTAAACTCACCACACATAGCAATTTCTCTTATGGCGTCTGGTAACTGGTATGTCAAAAGGACCATACGTGGCAACTCTATGTACGGATTATTAATTTCTTTACATTTATTCTTTGCATTTTGCTCATCTGAATATGTCCAGTTATATATTTGTTCTTCTATAAATTCTCCTGAAGTAATTGCTCTGAAGGGTGTTCCAGATAGATACAAATAGCAAGATGTTGTAATAGGCATGTTGTCTTCTTCAAAATAGTCCATGCCTTCACCATTAGCATATTTGCGTTCATTATTATCTTCTGCTTCAAACAAGTCCTTCGCACTCTCACGCCATGCCCCATAGTGGTACTCGTCGAAAATAACCATATCCCAATTAATTTCATGGACCCATTTATTTCTTGGTTTTATACCGCCAGCACTATTTTTTCCTAGATAGTCCTGAAAAGAACCAAAACAAACAATAGGTCTCTTGTGATCAGCCGTTTCAAATGTTAATTCACTTATACGAGAAATAAACTGCCAACCTTCAAAATCAACATGCGTTTTCAAGTCCTCTTCCCATGCACTTTGTACAGCTGGTTTAAATGTCAAGACCAATATTCTCTTAAAACCCATTTTCTTCGCCAATTGATAGGCAGTAAAGGTTTTCCCGAAACGCATTTTTGCATTCCATAAGAAATGCGGTATATTTGTTTTGTCATTTTTGAAGCTATTAAAATACGACATTGTTCTCTCAACAGCTGCTTCTTGCTCCGGGCGCATAGTAAAAGTTTGTGTACGCGCCTCAACATTTGACGTATGATTTCTTATAGCAATCACAGAAGCCTTAACATCATCTACAGTACATTGAAACCATTCTGTCTTTCCCGGATTTTTAAAACCCTGTTTACGTAAATAACGATGTATATCATGATCAGTAAAAGCAGTACCATCATCATATAATGCTTGCTCTTCAAAAACTATTTTATAAGGAAGTTGCCCAGGTCTTGCTGTTGGATATTGGTCTGCCACACGTTTTTGCACGTTAACTGTTGTATATCCTATTTTTAGGTATCCCTTATATTTTGGATTATCATCTTCATACGCGTATATTTGCGGATTAACATTCGGACGTTTAGGGAAAAAAGGTTCACTCATCATTCTCACCGCCTATATTCATCGGTCGAACCATGGACTCAATAAAGGCTATCTCTTCTTTTGTAATATCATATTTCTTGTATAATTTTTCATCATTCCATGTTTCCGAAAAATCTTGCATTGGAACGAATGAATATACTTTCTGCGTTGCATCTTGAGTGTTTTTCCTTAACATTACCAAAAAGCGAAAAAATCTTGTTGAAATATATGAAATAACATTTTCGCAAATTGTTTTCGTCTCAAATGGTCCAATAACAATATACGTCTCAGTACAACAACTGCCCTTTCCTCCTAAAAGCGGTTTATTTAAAATCTGATGGGGATAAACATCGCCTGCATTATATGCTTTAGTTATATATATTTTATTTTTATTTATCCATTGTTGGTTTCTAGTAATATTAGCTAGTTCTATGTAACTAATATTACCACGTTCATAAAGTTCAACCATATTAGCCTTTTTTTCTTTCTTTCCACTAAAATTTGTGGCTAATCCAAAGGGCCTTCTTGAACTCACATATTTTTCAAAAGTTTCTTCCTTTAGGTTTTTCACCTTTTTCAATATTGGAATTGCTTCATTTCTACGAATAAAAACATCTCCTCCAACGTCTTGAAGAAATCGTTCATCTGTTGATATAATTGTGCTTTTATCGTGAGTAATTACCTTACATTTTCTAGTGCAATTTCTATCCCAAAGGAAGTAACAAACTCCCCCCTTTATTTCCACTCCATTTCCAAAACAATCTGCTGCATTTAAAAAATCATGCAACTCTATTATGTGTTTATCATTAATCATTTCATCCCGAAATGTGTCTAGGCCTTTACCTCCAGAAAACCATCTAGAAGGTATGATCATTGTCATGTATCTTGGTTTTAATTTTTTTGCCTGTTCAACAAATTTCTGGTATATGGGTTTTGCACTTGCACTATTTCCACCGTCACTTAATTGGTATGGTGGATTACCAACAATAACATCAAATTTCATATTAAATATATCCTCCGGTTTAAAGACGTGAATAAATTCATAAGCGTAGCTTTCAAAATTTTTATTTCGATCATAAACCGCCTTAGATGCCCCACAAAAAACACAATTATTGTCTTTCCATTTATGTCTTGTATTCTTATACTCAATATTTCCCATATCATTTTTAAAAGAGGAGCACACTGAATATTTACCATTAGAAAATTTAGAACAATATAAACTTCTTCGTGCTAGAAGGGCAGTCAAACCGGTTATAGCAATACCATATAGCTGCTGGGTATAAATGTGATCCAATCTTTGTTGTAAATCCGGTATTTCTTTTTCAAGCCCTTTTATAAGACGTTTTGCTATTTCGCGTAAAAATACTCCAGTTTTTGTTGCCGGATCAAGGAATTTAGCATTCTTGTTATGCCAAATTTCTTTCGGCAGCATATCAAGCACTTGATTTGCCAATGCCGGCGGGGTAAAAACTTCATCGTTGCTTAAATTAGCAAGACAAGATAAAACATCAGGGTTATAATTAACGTTTTTTAGCAATTCACTCATAATCTTTTAGCCTCCCATAATGTGTTAATGGATACTCTTTGACAGGTGCTGGGATAAACCCGTCACTTTCCTCATCATACCCTAACATTGGCTGAAATAGATTTCTTTCTTTATCATGGCTCGCAATAAGTTCTGCAAACGTAAAATCTCTTCTTTGAAATAAACTTCCTCTAACCAAAGACCATTCGGAAAATACAATTGGGTTCCCGTCTATTTGCTTAAGTGTTAATGCATCGCCACACACAATATTTTTTTCTAAAATAAACCTAGCAACGTCTTTAAATACAGCATTGTTTTTTTGTAATTTATCTTTAGTTATCTCGATAAAACTCAAAAGCAGTCTTTTTCTACATTCATAGACATTGTCTTCAAGAATATCAATGCCATAAATACTAGAAACTGCCAAAATAGCATATCTTTCATATTCAAGTGCACTTTTAGCGTAACGTTGTCCAACAACAACTAGTTTACGCCGTAATATCTCAATAAGAAAATTTCCATTACCACAAGCCGGTTCTAAAAACCGTGATTCAATTCGTTCCGTTTCCTGCCTAACCAGGTCTAACATAGAGTTAACTTCACGTTCAGACGTAAAAACCTCACCATGTTCAGTAACCCGTTTTCGTGTATTTATTTGCTTTTTAACATTCATAATTTCACCCGTCTAACATGTTTTTACAATTATAACATTATTTATCATATTAAACACTTACTTTGAATATTAGTTATTCATAATTAATAGGTACCTTTCTCACTACACACGCTCCCAAATCTCGCTTTTAAGCGATTTTTAGAGACGGCTCTATTGCTAACGTGAAGGGATTTAATAAATTTTGTCGAAACTAGTGGGAATATGTAAATTAATAAACCAATTGGCAAAACTAGCGAGGTAGTTTAAATGATTAAAATGCTTAGGGCACTAATACTTGTTTTTTTTGTAGTAATTTTTCCTGTGCAAACAATTGCAGCTCCTATAATTGCAAGCACAATTAACGAAGGAACACCAACTAGTAGCACACAAGTTTATTCTAATGGTAAAGTCATTGTTTTTATACCAGATGACATGATACATTTCAATTTATTTGGGACTGATTACAATGAAAGCGGCAACTTTATTTTTACACTGTTTTTCTATTTTGAGGATGAAAAAATTAGGCAATCATTTGTTGACGACTTAAAAGAGCAAGTGAAAAATAAAGATGTCAATATCATCGGTCTAAATACACCAGATGCTTTAGAATGTATTTCCATGAATTGTTTCTTTGATATGAAAAAACAGCATATCATTGTAACAGATGAAGCGTTTATAGACTATGATGGTGATCTTTTAGGTATCCAAACATCACAAACCCGCAGTGTTGTTGACCTTAATGAAAAATATCCTGTGTTCATGAAAATTGCTAATAACTGCATCTCCATACTAGAAAGCACAAAAAATGAACCTAAAATTGCTGCCCAGCTTGCATACTATGAAAATTTAAAGAAAGATGAAAAGCAAAATTAAATAAGAGCGGTTTTTTATTTCATATTCGTCAAAATATTTATAACTACGTCAACTAAAATAATCCAAAATCAGATTCATAATATATGTCATAATGCAAAAAAATAGGCCCTCTCACGAGGGCCTTAACATACTCAGAATAAAATTTTTATTTTTGCTAAGAATCCTTTTACATTGCCTCCTACATATTCAATGGCAATAGCGTTCTTGCTTGAATAATTGCGCTGTACTTCTACAGAATATTCTCCCCCATCAGCATAACCGCCGCCGACACCGAACTCCCAATCAGGGCGTTTGTGGGTGTTGAGATACGTTATCAAGGATTGCTTGTAACTCGCTAATAAGCGTTCCTGATTTTCCGATGTCGCTTGCAATTTCTGTGTTTGTGCTTGCAGCTGCACTATTTGCGTCGCCTGCTGCTTTGTTTGACTCAATGCTTGCGTCAACTGCTGTTTCGCTATTGTCAATTGCTGTTTGGCTGTCTGTAATTGATTGTTGGATTCCGCTATTGCTTGCCTGGATTCCGTCAACTGTTGTTTTAATATCTCCGACTTGGCTTGTGATTGCTGATTGATTTGTGATAATAGTATCAAGTTGCTGTTGGAGTTGTCTATCTGCGACTGAGTCATCAGATAAGCTTTTTCTGCCGAACAGGAACCCTGCACCGAAAACAATAGTACAAAGCAGGACAGTACCAATAGCAATGTACACTTTAGTTTTGTTCTCCACAATCTACCCACTTCCTTATAGTAATGATTTTACGAAAACATAGATTAAATAAGCAAAATACGCATATACACCAATTCGCAAATATTTTTCTACGTTTGCTATATAAGTTTTCAGCTTATCCCACTTAGAAACACCATTCGCTTTCTCATAAACACAAAATATCTTCAGCGCTTCTTTGCCTTCTGTAACAGCCTTTTTGATAGCGGCCTTCCATTCTGCTACTTCCTTTTCATCCATTGCTTGCAATTTTTCAAGAGTTAGCCCGGATAAGTCCATATCCAATACGCTTGCCTCAGCCGTCCCTGTTAAGGCGGCTTTTTTTGTTTCCAGAGCCGTTATCTCATCAGCGAACAAATCCTCACCGGCTGTTTTCAGTCCCTCAATCGCTGTTTCTATTTTCGCAACATCTGCATCCGTACTAGTTTGAACTGCCGCATCCTCTGTAACAGCTTGTGTACTTGCTTCTGCCGCCTGGGTTGTTTCCGTTGTTTTATCTTCCATATTAATCTTCTCCTCTCAACTAATATAACCAATCTTGGTCGAATCTATTCCCGTCAATCATTGCAGAACTTGTGTCCTGCCACATATAACCTTGTAAATCATCTTGGCCGCTCCATTCAGCATTCCAAACAGGGCATTCTAAGCTTTGCCAGTCGATTGAATTCGTCAACCAAGCATATGAAGCGTAAATTCCGCAATTAAGCCCTATATTGGATATAAAGCTTTGGCAAATAGCAGTGCAATTCTCCTTGGAAAAATCAAAATCATGGTTCGCCTTATAATCGTCAGCATCTTCCATGTCATAAAAGACTGGCAAGTCCAGTAAAACGCCTGTGCTCTCTATTGCTTCCCTGCAGTTTGACGCTTCATTTACCGCTTGGTTAGGAGTTAGCCCATATCCGTAATGATACGCACCAACAAGCAATCCTACGGCATGAGCGCCGTTTACATTTTCTAAGAACTTTTCATCTCTGCCGCTTTGGCCATACGAACATCTAACGATGGCAAACTCATAGTCGGCATCTTTCACGGCTTGCCAATCCACGTTGCCGTTGTTCTCGCTTACGTCAATTCCTTTCTTCATTCGCATTTTCTCCTTTCGCTATGCTTACATTGGCGGCTTCCCCAGCTCACTGTTTTTGCTACTATCAACCAGCCACTTAAACAGCCCTACTAATCCCATGCCACAAGCTGATATTCCTTGCCAACAACTGTCAATTTGAAAATGGGTTCCGTACAGGCCGTTAGACCAATATCCAAACAGCCATGAAAAAAGGACTACCGCCGCCGCAAATAGCCCAAAAAATATACATATAATTGCTATGTTGTTTTTTATCTTGACTAGTATTTGCAAACTATCACCCCGCTTTCATATTGCAGTATTAGATAGAGTGGACCACCGC